>JGI20166J26741_11440029_pt1 | contig 27008 bp, 24 predicted proteins | sample TergutCu122P5_FD_26741 | JGI IMG/M metagenome (IMG submission 26741)
TCGATTACTCCCACCAACCCGACGGTGAATTCCGGTATCATTGCCCCCCTGCAAGCTTTCTTTCTCACAACGATAAACGGTTACAACGGAACGGGAAATGTAGCTAAATTCGACGTGCAATCAATTTCGACTGTTCGTCCGGCAGGCGCCTCATCCAATTTAAGAAGCGCTCAAGCGTCCGAAGAAAATCTCTTGCGCATCAAAGCCGAAAACAATTCGGCGGCTTCTTATGCAGTGATCGCTTACAGAGAAAATACCGGCATTGGTTTTGATTCGGGAAAAGATACAAGAAAACTGTTTTCGCCTAACGGATATGTTCCGGAAATCTATACCCTCGCAGGAGAAATTCCGGCAGATATCAATTTCATCGGTAATACCGGGGAAGTTATCATTCCGATAGGTATAAAAACCGGACAGACCGGAGAAGTCCGCCTGACTTTCACCGGTATGGATAATTACTCTAAAACTTCGAAAATCGAATTTATCGATGCAGCGACGAATCAAACGATTGACCTGACCGGTAAAACGAGTTATACTTACTCCTTTAATAATACAACAACAGGAATTAACAACGGAAGGTTTTCGCTACGAATCGGACAATCGTTGACTGCCCTGCCGGAAATAAATTATCCGGACTATTTGAACATATCCGGTGATTCGAAGGGAATCTATGTTGTTTCATCCGCTTCAGATCCCGTCAAACAAGTGTTTATCTATGATATTGCCGGCGAAAAACTTTTAGAAAGTTCTTCAGGAGCAGCATATTATCCTTTGGGAGAAAAATTAAATCATTCGATACTGATTGTTAAGGTGGTTACCAAGAAAACAACAAAAACAGTAAAGTTAGAATATTTTAAATAATAGTAATAAATTTTTATATTAAGCTATAAATGATACAAATGAAAAAAATAGGAATACTATTCATACTATTTCTGCTTTCAAAAACTTTACTGGGTTCTGCGGATTCTATTGGTCGACTGTCATACGGATCTCCTGATAATCGTAGTAATAATTGGAGCGAAAGCGCTATTTCTTCTTTAGAGCAAGAAACCAATGGCGATGAACCCGGATTTTTTAGAGATACTGCCGCCCCGGATCCCGGCGGAACCACCCGACCGAATACCGGTGACGCGATCGGACAGGAAGCGGTGTTAACCGACGGACTACCGGTTTTAATTGCATGCTGTATTGCACTGGCACTCATTAAATGTCCGGAAAAAAGAGATAAAATAGGGATAATAAAGAGTTGTATTTACCGATAGAACGGTAAAAAGAATCTATTGATTCGCTTATTTTTCAAAATCTCCGGTCACATAGTAAACCGGATTTGAACAAACGCTTTCGTTATGATAGCGGTCGAACGTGGTTACTACATAATAATATCCCGACTCAATTCGACGATCGATCGGCAGTAGAAATTGATTATCAGCCAACCGAATTGCAAGCCTGTTTTCCGGTTGCCGAATATCAACCGGGAATGTTTCGGAACGATACAAGTTATAGAAAACCGATTGATTCTCTTTTCCGGACACTTTATCCCATTCCAATAGCATAAAAGAACCGGCGGTATAAGCTGAAATGGATGTCGGCGCATCAGGAATCGTTTGGCTTAACCAACTCAAAGGAGGCATTAATGCCGGCGTTGAATAAAAACGGGAAAAAAGTTCTTTGCCAAAACCGGTTGAACGGTTTAAAACATAAGCTGTTCGGAAAAAGGCATTGCCCTGTGTTTGGGCCTTTCGCGAAAAGGCAATTTGATCGTACAAAACGGAAGCATCCCACCGGGATTCTTTTTCATCCATCCGAAAAACTCCCAAGCCCGGAATAATAAAGCGGTCGCCCCTTCTTGATACCCAATCTTCTACCGCAGGATAAAAAAGATTTCCGGAATAGTAATTCATCGGAACAATAAAATCGTGTTTCCCTTTGGAAAGCCAATCGATCGGATCTTGAAAAACCGAAGAATACGCGGTCCATTGCCTTCTATTGGTACTTTGAAGTTCTTTATACATTCCCACCACCGAACTGCTTACTTGCACCCAGGGTTTTAACGATTTAACCCTATCATACACAGCGTAAACCAAGCGATTAATGTTTTCTCTTCGCCAATCGTCCTTGTCTTTTCCGCTTCCGTATAATCGATAGGTATCTTGATCCGGAAATCCGGCAGGAGCATCCGGATAACGAATATAATCCAAATGAATTCCATCGATATCGTAATTGGAAACAATCTCTTGGATGAGTGAAAGTATATAAACATTGGTAGCCGGATTTCCCGGATCCAGATAAAGGTTCTTTTTGTATTTCTTTATAAGGTGATTGCGATTGAGCGCAGGAAAGTTCCGGTTCAATCTTTTGTTCATTGCTTCCGATCCCAAGGGATAAACCACAAACCAAGCATGACATTCAATTCCCCGTTTTCGACAGGCATCGATGGCATATTGCAAAGGATCATAATCCGCTTTTGCATCGATAGATTTGATGTATTCATTGCGTGGTTCTATTTTGGAAGGGTAGATGACATCTCCCCGTATTCGGGTTTGAAGAAAAACCATGTTTATATTAATTTCCTGCAATTGATCCAAAATCCGGTTCAAATCGTTTTTTTGTTGTTCGATATCTTTTACGGTATGAAAAGGTTTTTCGGGCCAATCTAATCCGTAGTTTACCGTTAACCAAACCGCTCGTATTTCTGTTTTCGGCTGTGCCGGCAAGAATTGGCTAAGACAGAAAAACAGAAAAATACATAATTGTTTCATACCGGTTATTTATTGTTCGTGAACAAAAGTAGTAAAAAAATCATAATTCGTAATTTATAATTCATAATTCATACGAAAAATACCTAACTTTGCAGGTGGATGATTGATCAATATACCATCGAGCGGATTCAGTCGGCGGCACAAATCGAGCAAGTGGTTTCCGACTTTATAACTCTGCGAAAACGAGGAGTTAATTATGTCGGATTGTGTCCGTTTCACGACGATAAAACGCCTTCTTTTTACGTTTCGCCGGCAAAGAATATCTGTAAATGTTTTGCCTGTGGAGAGGGGGGAACGCCGGTGCATTTCATCATGAAGCATGAGCAGCTTTCTTATATCGATGCTTTAAAGTATTTAGCCAAAAAATACGGAATCGAAGTGAAAGAAACCGAACTGACCGAAGAAGACAAACAAATTCGGAACGATCGGGAAAGTATGTTTATCCTCAATGCTTATGCTCAAAAGTCATTTACTGCCAATCTGTTCGAAAATCCGGAGGGAAAATCGGTAGGACTTGCGTATTTTCATGAAAGAGGTTTTCGAGACGATATCATCAAAAAATTTCAATTGGGTTATGCATTAGAGGAAAAAGACGCATTTACGCGGCAAGCTTTGAAAGCCGGATATAATTCGATTTATTTGGAAAAGACAGGCTTAACAATCTTCAACGATACGATGCCGGCTGTTGATCGTTTCCGTGGCCGGGTGATGTTTCCCGTACATACATTGGCGGGAAAAATCGTTGCTTTTGGAGGACGGATCTTAAAAAATGAAAAAACAGCCAAATACATTAATTCTCCCGAAAGTGAAATTTATCACAAAGGAAACGAATTATACGGGATTTATTTTGCACGTCAAGCCATTGTTAAAAACGACCGATGCTTTTTGGTGGAAGGCTATACCGATGTGATTTCCATGCATCAAGCAGGCATCGAAAATGTGGTTGCCTCTTCGGGAACCGCATTAACACAAGGACAAATCCGGCTGATTCATCGCCTAACCAATAATATTACCGTTTTGTATGATGGGGATTCCGCCGGAATCAAAGCGGCGCTGAGAGGTATCGATTTATTATTGGAAGCGGGTATGAATATCAAAATCGTTTTACTTCCGGAAGGAGAAGACCCTGATTCATTTGCCCGTAAACAAAACGCTTCATCGTTTAATAATTTTATTATTGAAAACGAAAACGATTTTGTTCGTTTCAAAGCCGGATTATTATTGGAAGAAGCCGGCAATGATCCAATCAAGAAAGCCCAAACGGTTTCCGAAATTGTCAATACCATCGCTATTATCCCGGAAGAAATCATTCGATTGGTCTACATTAAAGAATGCAGCCTCTTAACCGGATTGGATGAAAGATCCTTGGTTCGAACAATCGCTAAAAAAAGACAAGAAATCCTTTTGCAGAAGAAAAAATCGTTGTATCCGGATCCCGAAACGAATTATTCTCTCGACCCCCGATCACCGGATGCAATTGCAGTTTCGCAAATACCTAATGTTTTGGAAGATACTTATGATTTTGAAAAAAATGCCCTTTTGGATAAATATGAAAAAAGTATTTTGTATTATGCAATCCGCTACGGAGAAGTCGATATGGCTAATGTGAAATCGGAATACGATAATGCATTGTTTCATCCGAAGAAAGAAATAAAAAAAGAAGAACCGCTTTATGTCATAGAATATATTGTTAAAGAGTTGGATGAAGATGATTTGAAATTTACCCGACCCATTTACCAAAAAATATTGGAAGAAGCCTATCAAAAATACAAAGAGGAAGGATTTCGGGCAGAAATTTATTTTCGAAACCATATTGATCCGCAGATTAGCAAATTAGCGGTAGATCTTTCGACAGATAAATATATTGAGAGCAAAATCCATACGAAATACAAACGCATTCCGAAAGAAGAAGAGAAACTGATAGAATTAGTTCCGTATGATGTGGTCAACTATAAAAATTTACTCTTGCAGAACCGGATTGATGAATTAAACCGACAAAGGCAAGAAGCGGAAAGAACCGAAGATGTAGATCAAATCAATGAATTGTTGAAAAAAATGTCCGATCTGACGAAAAAGAAACAGCAGATTGCTCTCCATTTGCGAGAAAGGATTGTAACTAAAATATAACCGAATGAATGGGGGAAAAAAAATAATCATTTATCAAGTGCTTCCGCGTTTATTCGGTAATATAAAATCAACCAACCGGGTAAATGGCAACTTGGAAGAAAACGGAGCGGGAAAACTATCCGCTTTTTCAGCCAATGTGCTGCATGAAATTAAAAAGATGGGTTTTACGCATATTTGGTACACCGGATTATTGGAACATGCTACTCAAACGGATTATTCGAAATTCGGCATTCACCCGGATCATCCGGCCATTGTGAAAGGGAAAGCAGGTTCTCCATACGCAGTGAAAGACTATTATGATATTGATCCGGATTTAGCGGAAAATGTACCGCAACGCATGAAAGAATTTGAAGCGCTGGTAGAAAGAACTCACCAAGCGGGTTTGAAAATGATTATGGATTTTGTTCCTAATCACGTGGCTCGGCAATATTATTCGGATGCTAAACCGGAAAATGTCGTTGATTTAGGTGAGACCGATAATTGTTCGGTACATTTCGATCGAAACAATTCTTTTTATTATTTCCCCGGACAAACGCTTACTCCTGAATTTGAATTAACCGTTCAGGGAGATACTTACTGCGAATTTCCCGCTAAAGCTACCGGGAACGATTGTTTTTCGGCCCATCCCGGCCGAAACGATTGGTACGAAACCGTAAAATTAAACTATGGCGTTGATTACGTGAACGGAAATCGTTGTTATTTCGATCCGATTCCGAAAACCTGGCAGCAAATGTATGATATTTTACGATTTTGGTCTTCCAAACAAATCGATGGATTTCGCTGCGACATGGCCGAAATGGTTCCGGTCGAATTTTGGGCTTGGCTTATTCCTCGTTTGAAAATAGAATTTCCAAATATTCTGTTCATTGCGGAAGTCTACGATCCGAACCGGTATCGAAATTATCTTCGTGAAGGGAAATTCGATTATCTTTATAATAAAGTGGGGTTGTATGATACTTTGCGTGCAATCGTATGCGGAAATCAATCGGCGCAGGCAATTACCGCTTGTTGGCAATCTGTTGATGATATTCACGATCGAATGTTGAATTTTCTTGAAAATCACGATGAGCAACGAATCGCTTCCGCTTTTTTTGCCGGCGACGCATGGAAAGCAATTCCGGCTTTAGTTGTTTCCGCTCTGTTATACCGAAATCCTTTAATGATTTATGCAGGTCAAGAATTAGGCGAACGAGGCATGGACGTTGAAGGTTTCAGCGGATTAGATGGGCGTACTACAATTTTCGATTATTGGAGCATCGAAACTATGCGTAACCGGTTCAATCACGGTAAAATGAATTCAGAACTTTTGTCGCCGGAACAAAAGCGTTTGCAAAATCTCTACATTCGCGTGCTTATTTTGTGCAACACTTCTTCGGCTGTTCGTGAAGGCAAATTTTTCGATTTGATGTATACCAATCCGCCGTCTAACGATTTTAATCCCGACAAACAATTTGCATTTATGCGGCATGCGGGAAATGAGTTGCTGCTTGTTGTGGTAAATTTTGATAATCGAGAGATGAATGTCGGAATTTTTCTCCCCGTACCTGTTTTCGATTATTTCGGATGCGACGAAACATCCATTCGATCGGCAAAGGATCTTTTAACAGGAGCCGTAATGAATGCCGAAATCAAACGAAATTCCACGTATCATGTTCATTTGAAAAAGCATGATGCATGCATTATACAGTTTATGTTGGAATAACGATAAAAACAGAGAAAACTCGATCTAAATATAAAAAATATAAAAAAAAATTAAAACTTCTAAAAAACAGTAAAAAAAAATAACTTTTAATAGTATTATATTATAAATTTTATTTTATCTTTGCAAAAAAATAGTATTGATTTTTTATACGCAACATGCGATGAGAGGAAAACAAAATGACTTACTTTCTGCTAAGATATTGGAAAGTATACCGGAAAATATCAAGCCCATTGAATTTTTAACGGAATTATTAAATATTGGAAAAGAGTCTGCATATCGTAGAATGCGAAGTGAAATACCGTTCACTTTTGAGGAAATTACGAAATTAGCGCTTGAGTTAGACTTTTCAGTGGATGAAATTATAGGAAAAAACAAGGAGGAACGAATTTTTTTAGATCTTCAATCGAATAGCACCGCTAATCATGAGGAAAGTTTTTTAGCAACGCTTCAGGAGTATTATAAATTCTGTGAATTAATATGCAATGCGCATACAAAAGAAGTGATGGTAGTTCTTAACCGTCTCAGTTTTGCTTCATTAATCGGTTATGATACCCTTTTTAAATTGTATTATTACAATTGGAAACATCAAACGTATAATATTTCTCTTAACGATCTTTTTTCCGAAACCGTTATTCCCCCTGAAATTAATGCTGTTCGGCAACAATTTAAACACATAAGAGCGGATCTCTATAATGTGCATTATATTATTGACCGGGATATTTTTCAAAACACGGTAAGGGAAATCCAATATTATTATAATCGGAAACTTATAACCGATGAAGAGATAATCATCATCAAAGAAGAACTGAATCAATTACTCCGAAACATGGAAAACGTAATGCAGACCGGTTGCAATGACAGTGGCGCTGCAATGAGTTATTACCTTTCGCTATTGGATATTGAGACGAATACTAATTATGCAGTTTTTGACGGAAATATTGCCTCAATGCATTGGATGAATCCGGTTAACACTATTTGTATTGTTAATCAAGAAATTTGCAAGATGCAAAAACGGTGGATTGAATCCATAAAGAAATATTCGATTCTGATCACGTTATCAAACGAAATTCTTCAAGCGGAATTTATAAATAAACAGAGCGAATATTTGAATAACCTTACAAAAGAAATAATCTACATTTAAGCCTTTACTATAATAATACAGTAAAAAAGTTACCTTTTTGCAAAAATAGTTAGAAGGGAAAGATACTCATCGTATCTTCAATATCATTGATAAAAGCACGTTGCTTATTGAAATACCTTATTTGTAAAATCTCGTTAGACTGCGTAATAAGCGTAGCATATTTACGTATGGAATCAAGCCATTTTTTATGTGATGCACATAAATAGGGATTTATTATGGTTATCGGTTCCATCAAATTTGTAAAGAAAAAAGATTTTACTTGATCGTCGCTTTTAATATATTTGCTGTTTGATTCAATATTCAAAGAGGAAAGATATAAATTGCATCTGATTTCAGAACTGTAAAAGCCGGTTTGAGAAATTTGTTCCATCATATCGACCATCCCCGATAAATCGTTTTTGATAAGAGAAAAATCATTTTCATTGATCAGTTTGCGTCGATAATAATATTGAATTTCCCGTATCAGATTCAAGAAAATATTCGGATCGAAAATAACCGTCTCATTCCGAACCTTTTTCATATTTTCAATTGTTATATGTTGTTGATATATTAGTTTTTCCGGTAAAGTTACATCCGAATAAAAGTAATTGAGCGAGGATTCTTGATGCTGATGCATCCACCGGAAATATGAAAACTTGAATAAATGTTCAAAAAAAACAATAAAACCAAAAGGGGGATGATTCAATGCCGTTATCGACTCCGTTTTTTTTCCTGTAGAGGGCAAATCAATCATCGATTGAAAATATTGTTGGAACGTATTTACAAAAATTTCTGAAGCATCTTGTATGCCGTTACTATTTAAATCGAAAAACACACGAGATTGCATATTATTCAAAATTAACTCATCAATTGAAAATCCCAAGTCAATAGATAATTTAACAATCTCTTCAAGGGTAAATGATATGTCCCCTCTGATTCTTCGATAGACAGATTCTCGACTGATGTCAAGAGCTTCCATTAAATAGTCAATAGGTTTTACACGGGGTGGAATAGTGCTTAAAATTTTTGTTGCAATTGTATTTCTTAGATTATCCATAATAAAAAAATAAATCATTAGTAATAGTTTCAATCAATTTGCGTTGTTGGTTAAGAAATGAGGCTTGAACGATTTCATTCGATTGAGAAATCAGTACGGAACTTCTTTTCAATGAATGAATCCAGTTTAGATGTATTGCCGTTGTTTTATTAAACCCTGTATTAACTGAATTATTAAAGCTTGACCAATACTGTGAAATCGTGTTTCCGTCAAATGTTCCATATACGCTATTCATATCTACATTTAAAAGGGAAAGATAAAAATGATAAAAGGAGTCGCGATTATTCGCACTCGTCTGAATATATTTTTCAACATTATCGATTAAATTGATCATGTCATTTTTTATCTCATTCAACTCTTTTGTTGGAATCAACCGTCGGTTATAATAATATTGGATATCTTGAACGAGTTTCATTATAATATGCTGATCAAGAATAAAAGAAACATTCTTAATCAAAGCGACTTTAGATTTTATATTTTGTCGAATTTGAACAATAGGCGAGGGTACCTCAATTTCCGAGAAAGTAGAATTCAATGAAATTCCTCCGCTTTGATTCAACCTCATGTAATAGTAAAATTTGAAAAGGTGATCAAAATCGATTACCAAAAATGGAGTTAAGCTATTGAGTGTGATTAATATTTCCATCTCATTCGCTTTACTGATCGATTCGATCATATTATAATATTTCAAATGATTAAGGTAAAAGTATTTGTCGAAGATCGATAAATCCTTATACTGAGAATCGGACAAAACAGCATTGCCCAATGTATCACTTCCAATAATTTCATCAATTGAAAAATTCAAATTCAATGATAATTTTACAGCTTCTTCAAAAGTGAACGGAATTGAGCCTCTCATCCTCCGATACATAGATTCACGCCCTATGTTCAAGATATCCATCAAATAATTGATCACTTTTTTATTTTCAGGGATAGAATTTGAAATTTTTTTTATTAGTATGTCATTCAGATTTTCACTCATAAAATGTTATTATGATAAAAAAATATGTTAATTACAGAATATAGTCTTTTTTAGACTCGACAAAAGTACAATATAACAATGATTCTCAATCATACTATTTACTATTTTTTTTGCTATAATTGAATGAAGATAAAAAAAAATATCACAAATTATGAAAGATTGTATAAGAAATGGTGATATTTTAAATAGAATATTGAATCTAAAGAAATATGAGTTACAGCTATGACACAATAGGGAAAATAAATAACATGAATTGTCAAATAGTGTAAATGTTTCTTTTTATAAATCAAATCATATAAAAGGCTAACCGAAACAGAAAAGGTAACCGGGAGAAAATCAAAGGGTATTGGTAATAATCGGAATCACTTTATTTTTCGGAGTAGTTGCTTGAAATTCTTTTAAATAGACCGGTTCAAAATAGGCAATATCTGCAAATTCTAATCTATGATATGCTTTTTCTGCCTCATTCGTCATATTCAACGCAGAGGGATATACATCCTCCACATATACTACATTGGATGCACGAATAAAAGCTTTACATTTAATAATTCCGGAGCCGAAAAAAAGAATATCATTTTGATCCGTTTGATTTTGAAACGAATCTTCATTAATAATTAATGAACTTGCAGGTTCGATTTCGTTCAGGTTTCCATCATAAAGCGCTGAATAAACTTCCATTCGTCGTGCATCCATCATCGGGCGAAGATACGAAGAAGTAGGCGAGAAACGAGCTGCCATTATTTTTAAAGTAGGTATTGCGATCATTGGAATATCCATAGCGAAGCAGAGACCTTTGGCTAATGAAATGCCGATACGCAATCCGGTATAAGAACCGGGGCCTTCGCTTACCGCAACCGCATCCAAGCGGAATCGATTGGAATGAACAAACCGAATGGCTTCAGATGCATAAACACCTAAAACCGAAGAATGCGAGAACTGCTCCTTATTTTCTCTGTACCAGGCAGGCTTTCCGTCAATTGAAACGGATATGGAGCAGGTCTGAGCTGAAGATTCGATTAATAAAATGCATGCCATAAATAAAAAAAAATTATTTTTTAGCTCACAAAATTACTTTTTTTAAAGATATTACGCTAATTTTGCAAAAAAATTCCATTGCGATGATTTTTTCTATGACTGGATATGGCCGTTCCGAAACCGACTTTTGCCATAAAAAAATTTCGGTTGAAATCAAATCGCTCAACAGTAAGCAATTTGACGTAAATATGCGAATTCCGGCGCTTTATAAAGATAGAGAAGTTGAAATTCGAACCAAGCTTCTTTCGATTATTGAAAGAGGAAAAGTAGATTTTTCGATTCTTGTTGATACGTACGATCAATTCCCGGAGAATAGTTTTAATCTGAAAGTAATGGAAGGTTATTGTAATGAAATCAAAGATATTGCCCGTATCCTTAACATCAATGAACCCACCGATTGGTTTTCCGTTCTCTTGCGATTTCCGGAAATTATTAAAACCGAATCCAATGAATCCAATGAGGAAGAATGGGCCACTGTTTCTCAAATTATTGATGAGGCTTTGCAAAAATTGCTTCAATTTCGTATTCAAGAAGGGACAATGCTGGAAAGCGTATTTATCGAAAAAATTAAAAATATCAACTTATTATCAAAGGAGATAGAAAAATATGAATCGGAACGGATCGAGAAAATTAAAATACGAATCCGAGAATCGCTTCACAAAGTAAAAATTGAATACGATGAAAACCGTTTTGAACAAGAAATGGTTTACTACATCGATCGTTTAGATATCAGTGAAGAGAAAACGCGTTTGGAAAATCATCTGAATTATTTTTTAGAAACGATGGCTAACGAAAAGAGTCAAGGTAGAAAATTGGGATTTATTGTGCAAGAAATCGGTAGAGAAATCAACACTTTAGGATCTAAATCCAATCATGCCGACATGCAAAAAATCGTCGTACAAATGAAAGATGAATTGGAACAAATGAAGGAACAAATATTAAACGTATTGTAAAACGATAATTATTAATAATAAAATTTAACACACTCATGAGAATTGGAATTTTCCCGGGTTCTTTTAACCCCGTCCATATCGGACATTTAGCTATTGCAAACTATGTTGTCGAGTACATTGATTTGGATGAAATTTGGTTTTTAATCACTCCGCAAAATCCCTTAAAAAAGAAGTCTGATCTTATGGATCAAAACCTTCGTTTAGCTTGGTTGGAAAAATCAATCGGCGACTATCCGAAATTTAAAACCTGCACTATTGAATGGGAGATGTCGCAACCCACTTATACAATCAACACGCTTCAACGATTGCGAATTATGTATCCGGAACACATTTTTGAACTGATTATCGGTTCGGATAATTGGGTAACCATCCATCGATGGAAAGATTATCAAGTAATATTGAAAAATTTCAAAACATGGATATATCCGCGATTAGGTACCGGAAAAATTGTTTTTAATCATCCGAATGTATTTATGGTTAAAGGCGCTCCTAAAATAGATATGTCTTCCACGTTCATTCGTAAAGCCGTTAAACGCGGAAAAGATATTCGTTTTTTCATGCCCGAAGGTATTTACGATAATATTATAGCAAGCAATGCCTTGACGTCTGAACAGTTAATTGCAAGTGATCCATCAGATTCAGAAGAAATAAAAGAAATAAGCGCCGAAATTTTGTAGTACTATATTGACCGGAAAGATGATTTTTTTAGTACTTTTGCAGTCAGTTGCCAAAAAATAAAGCGGATGAACATACAAGAATTAAGTGAACAAGAAATATTTCGTCGCCGAAGTTTGGAAGAAATGCGAAGCATGGGTATTGATCCGTACCCTGCCGCTGAATATACAGTAACGGCATACTCCTCAGAGATTATCGAGAATTTCAAAGATAACGAACCTCATAGAACCGTCAGGGTTGCAGGCAGGATCATGTGCCGCAGAATCATGGGCAAAGCTTCTTTTATTGAATTGCAGGATTCCTCCGGAAGAATTCAAATTTATATTACTCGGGATGATCTTTGTCCCGGAGAAAATAAAGATTTGTATAATACCTTATTTAAAAAAGCATTGGATATAGGCGATTTCATCGGAATCAAAGGATTTGTTTTTAGAACGCAAATGGGAACCGTATCCGTTCATGCGGAAGAAATGACCGTATTGTCTAAATCCTTGCGTCCGCTTCCCATCGTTAAATACAAAGACGGAATCGCTTACGATGCTTTCGAAGACCCCGAAATGCGTTATCGGCAACGCTATGTGGATTTGATTGTCAATGAAGGAATAAAAGAAATATTTATAAAAAGAACGCAAATATTTAATTCCATGCGTTCTTATTTCAATGAGCACGGCTATATTGAAGTAGATACTCCCGTCTTGCAAAGCATTCCGGGCGGCGCAAACGCTCGCCCCTTTGTTACCCATCACAATGCATTGGATATTCCTTTGTATTTGCGAATAGCGAATGAATTATACTTGAAGAGATTAATTGTCGGAGGGTTTGAAGGAGTTTACGAATTCTCTCGTAACTTCAGGAATGAAGGAATGGATCGTACCCATAATCCCGAATTCACAGCATTAGAAATCTATGTGGCATACAAGGATTACAACTGGATGATGACTTTTACCGAACAGATGATCGAAAGAGTTTGTATCGATGTTTTAGGTACTACCGACATCCAAGTCGGCGACCGCATGCTTCATTTGAAAGCTCCATACAAAAGAATCACAATGATTGATGCAATCAAGGAAAACACCGGTATCGATATTTCCGGCATGGATGAAAAAGCGCTTCGAGAAGTATGCGGGAAATTAAATGTTGAGCAAAATAAAAGCATGGGGAAAGGAAAACTGATCGATACCCTATTCGGGGAGAAATGTGAATCCAACTACATTCAGCCTACTTTTATCACCGATTATCCTAAAGAAATGTCTCCGCTCTGCAAACTGCATCGGAGCAATCCCGAGCTTACCGAACGTTTTGAACTAATGATCAACGGAAAAGAATTGGTAAACGCTTATTCTGAATTGAACGATCCGATCGATCAACGCGAACGGTTTGAAGAACAATTGAAACTCTCTGAAAAAGGCGACGATGAAGCAATGTTCATTGATCAAGATTTTCTGCGCGCTTTGGAATACGGAATGCCTCCAACTTCCGGAATGGGAATCGGAATGGATCGATTGGTCATGTTACTGACCGGACAAACATCCATCCAAGAAGTTTTATTATTTCCGCAGATGCGCCCCGAAAAATCGCATCAAAAAGAAGAATCAACTCAAATCGATTAATTATGCAAGTACCTTATAAAATTGGAATTATGGGTGGCGGAAGTTGGGCTACCGCTATCGCAAAAATTATTTCCATGACGCAAACCGATTTCAATTGGTATATGCGCAGGCCCGATCAAATCGAAGAATTTATAAATTTAAAACATAATCCGTATTATTTAACCGGCGTTTATTTCAATTTAGATCATATAACATTTTACGATGATATCAATGAACAGGTTTTAAACAGCGACATTTTAATCTTCGCTATTCCGTCGCCTTTCCTCAAACAACACCTGCAAAAGTTGAACGTCCCTCTTAAAGATAAAATCATCGTGTCGGCTATAAAAGGAATCGTACCCGATGAAAATATGCTGGTTTCCGATTATTTTAATACTTTTTATGATGTTCCGAAAAATAATATGGCGGTATTAGCCGGCCCTTGTCATGCCGAAGAAGTAGCTATGGAACGGCTTTCTTTCCTGAATATCGCCTGCACCGGTTCTGAAATATCATCCTTAGTTGCGGATATGTTCAACACATATTTTATTAAAACCGCAATTTCATACGATGTTACGGGAGTAGAGTACGCTTCCGTATTAAAAAATGTGTATGCCATTGTTTCCGGGATTTGCCACGGATTAAAATACGGCGATAACTTCCAAGCTATCTTTCTTTCCAATGCCGTTCTCGAAATGGAGCGATTTATCAATACGGTAAGCTCCCAACTTCGAAATATATGCGATTCAACCTATTTAGGCGATTTATTGGTTACGGCCTACTCACGATTCAGTCGGAATAGAATTTTCGGAACCATGATCGGGAAAGGATATTCGGTTAAAACCGCTCAATTGGAAATGGAAATGATTGCCGAAGGATATTTCGGTACCAAATGCATTAAAGAAATCAATAATGAATACAAAGTGGATATGCCGATATTGGATACGGTTTATTCAATTCTGTATGAAAAAAAATCGGCTGTTCCGGCTATACGAAAACTCACGGATTCATTTAAATAAATCATTATGCAACGAATCAAATTAGATATCGATAAAGTATCCGGTTTTATATCGGAAAAACAAATTTTCGATCAAGCCCAAGCGGCAGAAGAGGCTAACAACCAATTGGAAAACGGAACAGGAAAAGGAAATGATTTCCTCGGCTGGGTGCATTTACCTTCTTCAATCATGCAAACCGACTTAGATGAAATCTTAAAAACAGCCGATGATTTACGCAAGAAATGCGAAATAGTGGTAATCATTGGAATCGGAGGCAGCTACTTAGGCGCCAAAGCCGTGATTGAAGCGCTCTCGTGTTCTTTCGCCGATCAGAACAATAAAAACCCGCTGATTACTTATGCCGGTCACGGGATCGGAGAAGATTACTTGCATGAATTAATCGAATTTCTGACCGGAAAATCGTTTGGAATCATTAATATTTCTAAATCCGGAACCACCACCGAGCCGGCGCTGGCTTTTCGCTTGTTGAAAAAGCAATTGGAAAATTCCATCGGAATCGCTGAAGCCCGGAAACGCATTATTGCCATCACCGATCAATCGCGAGGCGCTTTACGAACATTAGCAACTCAAGAGGGTTACAAAACATTCGTTATTCCCGATGATGTCGGCGGACGTTTTTCGATATTAACACCTGTAGGTTTATTGCCCATCGCTGTTGCCGGCATTGATATCCGGCAACTGGTCGCCGGCGCTGTGGAAATGGAAAAAGCGACCGGGACAAACGTTTCGTTTGCAGAAAACTCTGCCGCACTATACGCCGTTGTCCGAAATGAATTGTATAAACAAGGGAAAAAAATTGAAATATTAGCCGATTTTAACCACAAGCTCCGGTTTGTCGCTGAATGGTGGAAACAATTATTCGGAGAAAGCGAAGGGAAAGATCATCAAGGGATCTTTCCGGCTTCTGTTGATTTTACAACCGATTTACATTCGATGGGGCAATGGATTCAAGAGGGAGAACGCAGTATTTTCGAAACAGTACTGTCGGTTGCCAAACCCCGCTATACCCTCGAAATTCCCAAAGACGAAGCTGATTTGGACGGATTGAATTATTTAGCGGGTAAACGCGTGGATTACGTAAATAAAATGGCTGAATTGGGAACGCAACAAGCACATGTTTCCGGGGGAGTCCCCAACATCCGGATTGAGATTCCAGAATTAAACGAATACCATTTAGGACAACTGCTTTATTTCTTCGAAAGAGCATGCGGTATCAGCGGGTATTTATTGGGAGTCAATCCGTTCGATCAGCCCGGAGTGGAAGCTTATAAAAAGAATATGTTCGCACTCTTGGGAAAACCCCAATGATTAAAGCAGTATTTTTCGATATGGACGGAGTCTTATACGACTCAATGCCGGATCATGTCCGGGCATGGGTAGAAACCGTTGCTGCGTTTGGATTGAAATCCGAACCCGAAGATTTTTACAGGATGGAAGGAAGAACCGGCGCTACAACCATCGATCATATCGTTAAAAGAAATTGGGGCAGAGAGGCTACTTTAGATGAAAAAGAATCAATATATGCCCAAAAAGTTCAACGATTTGTTGAATTGAATACACAATCAAAATTGATACCCGGCATCTTGGATGTTTTGGAAAAAGTCAGAAAACTTGGTCTTAAACGGGTAATAGTAACGGGTTCCGGCCAACCAACTTTATTTAATAACTTGGATGCACATTTTCCCGGCTATTTCGAAAAAAAATTAATGGTTACCGCTTTTGATGTTCAATTCGGAAAACCGCATCCCGAACCTTATCTTATGGGATTAAAAAAAGCCGAGGTAAAACCCGAAGAAGCTGTCGTAATTGAAAATGCGCCTTTGGGAATTGAATCAGCCGTAGCCGCAGGAATCTATACGATTGCCGTAAACACCGGCCCTCTGCCCAATGAAGATTTACTGAGAGCGGGCGCTCAAATTGTATTCCCATCCATGAAGGCTCTATCGGAAGCGAAGATTTGGGAACAAATGAAGAAGCATGAATTGTGAATTGTTTCTGATGATTATTACTGAAAAGCGTTTTATTCCCTGACAACATATAAATCCGTTATTCCAAGATCAAAACGCCCGTCGGACATGGTTTCGGGCAATTCATTCCGCAGAAACCTTAAATCAAAAGTGCCGGAGAGAATCGCCCGATCCTCTTTATCGTTGATTCGCAATAACTGTACTCGTTTGAAAGTCAAATGTCCGGACAAGACGGTCAAAGTATCCGTTTGAGAAGATCTCGACATTTTCACTATGCACGAAGCGCCGGTTAAATCTATCTCACGTTGATTTAAAGCCGTTAAATCTTTATAATCTTTCATAGGAATAGAAGGGAAAGAGAATGTCAGCATCAAATCTCCGGTTTCATAATACCCCGAATAATATCCCGAACCTATACGGCCGCTTAAAGAAAAATCCAATATCCCCGATCGATAAACTATTTTGCAAGGGACAATATCATTAGTGGCGACAAAATACGACCGTTCATATTTAGCTCCGAAAGAATTATATCCCCATTCGGTATATGCCGGCAGATTGCCGTCTTTCTCATCCGGGATAAAAATGGTTTTTTCCATTAAATCGTACGAACAAGCATAAAATGTCAGCAGGATGATTGTAATTAAACCGTATCGTTTCATAAATCATTGATTTTATGTTGAATATTATTATTAAGAGGAATCTGTATCGAAAATTGCATTCCCATTCCAGCATCGATACGAATAAACGGATGCGCTTTTTTGCCGATCATAAAACCCGGGAGATCAGCTTCGATATTAAACCAAACGTTTTTCAACCGGCCGAATCGGAATCCAAATGCCGGGTAAATCCAAGCGTTAAACAAACTCGGTTTTTCTATTTGATTCCCGACTGCATCGGCGTATTTATTCATAGCCGGTTCAAAGAATTCGATGGAATTAGTGGATGACAAACGATAATTAACCGCTGTGCCCAATTTGAAATATTGTCTGAAAGCCGAATCCTTTCTTCTCGGGATAACATAACGAAATTCCAGCGGAACGCCTATATAGTAATTTTTTTGTTGGATATTTCGAATTGTCAGATAATCGGTATTTGTCTGATCTTGACGAAACAGCCAAACAAAATAATTTTGATCCCAATCGGCGCTCAGTTTCGATGATAATTGAGAAAACCGTAACCCGACCGTAAAACCTAATCGGTTATCAAGAAAGAAGTATTCATAAGTTATACCTCCGTAAAAGTGATCCAATTCGGGATTTGAATTGGGATAGCCGTAATAAAAATCATCGTATTCATGTGCGGATTTGCTTGCACGAACCCGATCGGGTATAGCAGCTTCACCGAAAAAGACATTAGCGCCGAACTCAAATCCGATTCTGCCGTTGCCGTTTGTTTTTTCTTGCGCCAAAAGTAGCAAAGGAAAGAAAACCAATCCGAACCATAACGTTATCTTTCGTTTTTGTATTTTCATATATACATAATTTATTTTTAAATGGTCGTAGGAAACTCGCATGTTCATTTTCTTGGAAGTATAAGGTACATGCTCGTTTCATTGTTGAAATAGGTTGATAATGTATTGATGAAAAATAGAACAAAAACGTTGTATGATATATGTATTTTTTTATTGTACCGAACGTACTTTTCCCGAACCTGCGATTTTATTATTGATGGATTGCGGGGTTCCCCGATAGGAAAGATTTCCGGAACCAATCACGTTTACATCCAATTGTTTTGTAACTAAGGCTTCTATATTGCCTGAACCGGTGATTTTACAATTTAAATCCTGAACAAAATAGTCGAAAGCATGAATATTTCCCGATCCAATAATTGAGAATGAACCATGATTGCTTGCTCCCTTCAGTTGTGTCTCCCCCGAACCTGTGATTCTTGCAGCAAAAGTATTGCAGATTAAACTATCGGTTTGAACATTTCCTGAACCGACAATATCCAATCTGAAATCTTTGGCATTTACTTCCCCTTTCAAACGTATTTTGCCCGAACCGTTAACAGTCACCCGGCTGAGATTATGCGAACTCATATATATTGTTAACATGCTTGGTTGAATAATACTGTCTTTCTTTGTTTCGATAATCAATTGATCATTTTCTACCCTTACATCCAAAGCATCGAAAACATTTTTATCGGTATGAATTTGTAAATAAGGCGCTGAATCTGAAAACTGTTGATAAAATACATCCGCGGGAATGTTAAGAATTACTTTATCATAATTATCAATATCGATCAATTGATTAATCAATTGATGATCTCCGTAAATTGTTCTTTGATTGGTAAAAACACAAGAAATAAGGAAAGGGAAGACCATGAATAAAAATGCAAAAAATTTAGTAGAGTGTCTCATAATGAATTAGTCATTGAATTGTGATAAAAAAGTTGTTTATCTTGCAAAGATACGATTTTATTTTGAAAATTTTTCTCTTTACTATTTTATATTTATCTTTGAAAGTTATTTGAAACAATAGCTACTGTTGTGTCAATGCAAATATGTTGTATCGTCATTGCGAAGGCGAAGCCTGAAGCAATCCAGAAAGACACTTATAATGGATTGCTTCGCTCCGCTCGCAATGACGGCATAATAAAATTAACTTAATACTACAAACTTTTTAATTTATTTGAAGGTTATAAGCAAAAAAAAATGGGGTTAAAAATGAAGTTTCTTCCACTTTTTATTGTATTTATTCTCTTTTTTTCCGCTACTTTTTTAGAAGCGCAGGAATCGAGAATGTATCGCTTATACTTGAAAGACAAAGGAAATACGCCTTTTTCACTTTCAGAACCGGATGATTTTCTTTCCCGGAAATCAATTGAACGCAGAAAACGACAATGTTTGCAGACCGACAGTTTTGACCTTCCTTTAGATCCGATTTATCTCGAAGCAATTGCACAAACAGGAGCAACGATTCAAACATTCAGTAAGTGGATGAAAACTGTTGTTGTACATCTGAATGATTTGGATATGCTTCTCCTTTTAGAAAAACTATCCTTTGTTGATTCTCTATCTTGTATTTGGAAAGGAACTTTACCCGAAAAAAAGAATTCGAAGGATGATGTTTCGTTTTACTCGGATTTCAGGCAAAATACGATTAACAGTTATGGAACCGGTTTTACCCAAATCGCTTTAAACAACGGATATTTATTGCATGAAGCCGGTTTTCGGGGGAAAGGAATCTCTATCGCAGTTTTAGACGGTGGATTCATAAATGCGGATAAAATTGACTATTTTGATAAAGATCACTTGAAAGAAATAAAAAATTTTAATCACGAAACCAACGATATGATGCGTGATGGGACTGATCACGGAACACGAGTCCTTTCATGTATGTTATCAGACCACTCGGGGGAATTGATCGGAACAGCGCCCGAAGCGGATTATTATCTTTTTCGAACGGAAGTGATGAATGAAGAATTCCCGGTTGAAGAAGATTATTGGATTGCCGGTCTTGAATATGCCGACAGCTTAGGAGTAGACATTGTTACAAGCTCTTTGGGTTATACCAAGTTCGATGATTCGGAAATGAATCATTCATGGGAACAATTGGACGGGAAGACTATCCCTATCAGCCGAGCCGCCAATCTGGCGGCCTCAAGAGGTATGCTGTTGTTTAATTCGGCAGGAAACGATGGAGATAAAAGTTGGGAGAAAATATGTTTTCCGGCTGATGCGGAAAATATCATTACGGTTGGAAGCGTTTCCAAAGATTCGATTCGTTCTTCATTTTCATCTTGGGGTTATACCGCCGATCAACGAATAAAACCGGATTTGATGGCAATGGGTTCGAGTGTTAGTGTAGTAGAAAGTTCCGGTAAAATTGTTCAATCGAACGGCACCTCGTTCTCAACGCCGATTATGGCCGGTTTGGCTGCTTGCCTGTGGGAAGCATTACCGGATTTAGATAGTTTTGCAATGTTGCGCTTGCTGCGTGAAACAGCCGATCGATTTCAAAATCCCGATTCGTTAACCGGTTATGGAATCGCTGATGTTTATAAAGCTTATTCTCAACAAAAAACCGGTATTCAACCGATATTTATTTCTCCGGATGCCGTATATATTTCTGTTAACCCTTTTGATAATCGTTTATACATTAACTTACTCCAAATGGAACAATACAATTTTTGCAGGGTGGATATTTATACTGCTTTAGGAAATCGAATTTTAATGGTTTCCGACTTAACGGATTCAATTGATATATCCTATTTACCCAAAGGGATTTATATTGTTTCTCTACGAGTCGGAGATAAACAATGGGTGCGAAAATTTGTTAAAAGCTAACTCATGGATTTTTTAACGCTTTCTCAATTAAATGCCCGCGTATCTAAAGAAATGAAGAACGCTTTTCCGTCAACCTACCGAGTATTGGCTGAAACATCCGATGTTCGTATCAACAACGGGCATTGCTATTTGGAGCTTATTGAAAAAAACCCTTCAGGTGGCGGCTTGATTGCCAAGGCGCGAGCTTATATTTGGGCAAATACGTTTGCTGTGATAAAACCGTACTTCGAACAAACTACCGGGCGAAGTTTCACGTCCGGCTTGAAAATTCTGATAAACGTTTCTATTGATTTCCATCCGGTTTACGGTTACGGATTGAATATTTGCGATATTGATCCGAACTATACCTTAGGCGATTTACAAGCGCGAAGGCAAGCCATCCTACAACAATTGGACGAAGAAGGAATTCTCACTTTAAATCAAGAGTTGACAATGCCTTTTTTACCGCAACGAATTGCCGTGATTTCTTCGAATACCGCTGCAGGTTATGAAGATTTTTGTCGCCATTTGAAAGATAATCGGCAAGGTTTTATTTTTTATACCCGACTTTTTCCTGCGGTTATGCAGGGTGAACAAACCGAAGCATCGATCATTGCAGCATTAAATAAACTGTTTGATTACAAGGATTTATTTGATGTCGCCGTTATCATTCGAGGGGGAGGAGCCACATCTGATTTATCGGCTTTTGATTCCTATGAATTAGCATCCAATTGCGCTCAATTTCCGCTACCGATTATTACCGGAATTGGTCATGAACGGGATGATACCGTATTAGACTTCATTGCGTTTCATCGAGCAAAAACGCCTACGGCAGTCGCTGATTTTCTGGTTGTTCAAATGCAAGAAACCGCAGAAGCATTATCCGATTGCCAAGAAAGCATTCGAGAAAATACGCTTGAGATTTTAGAAAAAAATAATGAAAAACTAAAAACCTCCACTTCGCACTTACCGCTTTATGTCCGAAATCTACTCGAAGAAAAGCAATCCGGTTTAGAACTACTCAAGCTGAAAATTGAAATTCGTTCCTTACAAATGCTTTCGACCCATGAATCCTTACTAAAGGAAAAAGAATCTTTTTTTAAAACGTCCTCCCCGGAATACATACTTGCTAAAGGATATTCAATTATGTTAAAAAACGGGAAAGCGGTAAAATCGTCAAAAGAACTGTTGCAGGGCGACATTGTCGAAACGGTTTTAGCGAAAGGAAAAATAGCAAGCAAGGTAACAAAAATTCTGTAGAGATATTTATGTGCAACGTTTTTTACAACAATTGTAAATAGCACCATAGCGGATAATGATCGGAGCTTTTAAGATTGCCTACCGTACAATTATAGGATTTAATATTATTACTATGTAGGATATAATCAATCCGGAACAAAAAGCGGTGTTTATTATATGTAATTCCCAAACCGAATCCGGAATCCACAAAAGCGTCACGGAGATTACCCTTAATTTTGTATCGGGTATAAGAAATAGGAGTATCGTTAAAATCACCGCACACAATGATATAAGGATTTTTGTTTTCTTTGATGATTTGAGATATTATTTCTGCTTGGTTGGCGCGAGCTTTAAAAGCCGGTGTTAGTCGTGTTGTCATTACCTGGGTAAAAGTGTCGAACGACTGAGTATCAAGTTCCTTGGTCAATTGATAATAATTACTTCGTTCTTCTTCTGTTAATTTGTTGGATTCTAAATGATTGTTAATTAAAGTTACCCTTTTCCCGTGTATATCCAATTCAGCGACAAAAGAACCGTTGATTGCGGTTTCGAAAGGGATTCGTCGAACGGATAAAATTGGGAATTTGGAAAAAAGGGCTAAACCGTAGTATTCGCTTTGATATAGAAAAATCAAAGATTGAAAATGATATTCGGGATATTTTTTTAGAGCATCCGTAATATCTTTTTCCGATAAGTTCTTAGAGCCGGCTTTTGAAGCGCTGTATTCTTGGATACAAACAATATCGGCATCATTTTCCACAATGTATTTAAGGATTTTATTCGGAGATTCTCCCATATCTTTTTTCGATAAATGGTCAAAGCTCATCACATTATATGTTAATATTTTAATAGCGTCATCGGGGATTTTTTCGGTTTTTTTATGCAAAGGACAATAGGTATAAATGGATCCGGCGCAAATTCCGAAGCCAATTAAATGCAATAAAACCGGTTTCCACTGTTTAAAGAGCGCCCAAACAAAAAACACAGCTAAATTACCAATGAAAATAAAGGGGAAAAACAAGCCTAAATACGAGAAAAGTACACAACGGTTGGGAGAGATATATCCGGAAAAAGCGGATAATATTAAACTCATTAAAAAAGTTGCATTAAGCACATAAAGGATTATTCGAAAAAATTTTTTCAAAGGTTTCATTGCGATCATTTTTTACTCGCATCAAAGAGCTTTTTCTTTTCCTCTTCCGAAAGGCTGTTGTATCCGGAATATTTGATTTTCTCCAAAATATGGTCGATCGTCTTGTTCTCTTCAGATTTTCTTGCGTTGTATTCCCAATCGGTTTCCGGTTTTTTTTGTATTGTCATTTTAGGTTTTCTTTTGAAAAAACCGCCTATCTTTTTAGCTAAAGATTGATTCCACGGATTTCCCGTTCGGAAATTACCGTTTTTGTTTCGCCAGTATAAAATCAGAATAATACCAAACAACATTCCGCCCAAATGTGCAAAATGAGCCACATTGTCTCCGGCCCGATTGGCAAAACCCATCGATAATTCAAGCAACCCGTAACCAATAACTAAGTATTTCGCTTTGATAGGAAAAGGAATAGGGATTATCATTAAGGGTACATTCGGGAAAATCATGCCAAACGCTAATAAAATGCCGAAAACCGCTCCCGATGCTCCGATGGTAATCGAGTAAATGTCTTGAAAATAGCAGATAGCTAATTGAACTAATCCGGCGCCTATACCTGTAACCAAATAATAAGTGAGAAACCGCGAGGGACCCCAATAGTTTTCCAAAACTCTACCAAACATAAACAAAGCAAACATATTGAAAAACAAATGGAAAAACGCAACATGAGTAAATTGATAGGTAACCAATTGATAAAGGAAAAAACCCCCGTTTTTCAAATCATGTAACGCTAATATATCGGCAAGCGGGAATTGAAGAAGATTGCAAGCTCCCCATACAATAATATTGATAATCAAAAGATTTCTTGTAACAACCGGGATATTGCCGTAAAAACTATTATTGGTATTTTCGAACATTATTTATCTTTTTAATTAGAGCGACAAATTTACATGAAAAAATTCATATATCCCAAAAATAGTTGTCTTGTTAAGAAAAATTAGATTTGGAAATAAAACAGGTATTGTAAGGTCAGTTTGAAAACCCTGTGTTTAGAAAAAAAAATAGATAACAAAAAAAGTTGTGTGAAACTTTTATTTCTGCGAAAACCTTTAGTAGCCATTAAGACATTGTATAAAAGAGCCGAAATCTCTCGACTTCGGCTCCTCAACAATTATTAATTTTGTATTTTATTTATGAAACAATCAATCCTTGAGGGATTAATTTAAGTTAAATTCAATTGAGCTTATTAACATGCAAAGCCAATTTGGATTTTAAGTTGCCGGCTTTGTTTTTATGAATGACATTCTTTTTCGCCAACTTATCTAACATGGAACTGACTTTTTTGTACAGTTCAACTGCTTGAGTTTTATCGGTGGTTGACCGAAGTTTCCTCACAGCATTTCGAGCTGTTTTTGCATAATATCGATTACGTAATCTTCTCGTAAGCGTTTGCCTGATTCTTTTTATAGCCGATTTGTGATTTGCCATTTTTGTAATCTCTTTTTACTATTTGTTTTTTTATTATTTTTGTAGTCCATAGGGGAATCGAACCCCTCTTTCAAGAATGAAAATCTTGCGTCCTTACCGATAGACGAATGGACCGGGTTTTTGTTTTTGCGGGTGCAAATATAGAGTTTTTTTTTGACTTGACAAAATATCCGTTGTAATTTTTAAAAACTATGATCGTATGTTGCACAAAACAAGAGGAATAGTTCTGCATAGCTTGCCATATAATGATACGTATGCCATTACGTTAATTTATACCGAGGAATTTGGGCGAGTAAGCTATTTGACTTCATTATCAAAAAGTCGGAAATCCAAAGTTCCCCGTTCGCTATTTCATCCTTTGGCGATTTTGGATTTGGAAGTGGATCATCAGAATTTACGAGACATCCAGCGCATCAAGGAAATTAAAATTCATGTACCTTTAGTTACTCTCCTGACTGACCCGGTGAAGAGCGCTTTGGGAATTTTCATGGCAGAATTGATAAGTAAAGTAATCCGTGAAGAACAAACCAATCGTCCGCTATTTGATTATCTTTTGCAATCTGTTCGGGTTTTGGATTTAACCCATGTTTCTCCTGCTAATTTTCATTTAGTATTTATGATTCGTCTCAGTCGATGGTTGGGATTTTATCCCAATACAACCGATTATCGGAAAGGGATGTATTTCGATATGCGAAACGGGACTTTCAGTTGGCATCAACCGGAACACATTCAATTTCTTCCTCCGGATGAAAGTATGATTTTCTTCAATCTCTTGCGAATGTCGTATGAAAATATGTCGACATTTCGGTTTTCAAGGCATGAACGTCAAGCGATTATTCATAAGATATTGGATTATTATCGTTTGCATTTGAGCGATTTCCCCGAAATAAAATCTTTGGAGGTTTTACATGATGTTTTTGCATAAAAATTGTCTCCTTCTGTATGAACGGTCTTAACTTTCGGGTCCTAATTTTTTTGCATCCTGCCAAAAGACTTCCATTTCAGCCAGGCTCATTTCTTTTAACGATTTCCTTGTTTCTTTCGCTTTTTGCTCAATGTATTTAAAACGGCGAATAAAAGTTTGATTAGTTCGTTCTAATGCGTTGTCAGGATCTATTTTATATAAACGGGCGGCATTAATCAAACTGAAAAAGAAATCGCCAAATTCGGCTTCCATCCGATCTTTATCCATGGCATGAATTTCTTTTTTCAATTCGTTCAACTCTTCTTCGACTTTTGCCCACACGTCTTCTTTCTGTTCCCAATCAAAACCTGCATTTCTCGCTTTATCCTGAATACGGTGCGCTTTTGCTATGCTCGGAAGAGAAGCAGGAACGCCTTCCAAAACAGTTTTATGACCGCCTTTTTCTATCAGTTTAATTTGCTCCCAATTTTGTTCCACCTGACCGGCTGTATTGGCTTGTACTTCTCCAAATACATGAGGATGTCGAAAAATCAGTTTATCGCACAAGGTATTGCAAACATCGGTGATATCGAACTGTCCTTTTTCATCGGCAATTTTGGCATAAAAAACAATATGCAGTAACACGTCTCCTAATTCTTTTTTTATTTCCGAAGGTTCGTCTTTGATAATCGCTTCGCACAGTTCGTAAGTCTCTTCAATCGTGTTGGTTCGTAGGCTTTCGTTGGTCTGTAGGCTATCCCAGGGGCATTTTTCACGTAATTCGTCTAACAGATCGAGCAGTCGTCCGAAAGCTTGTATTTTTGTTTCTTTAGTACTCATTGTACATCATTTATTTTAAGAACATATTGAACTCGTATGTTCATTTTCCCGGTGTAATATCCGGTCATGATAAGTGAAAGTGCAAAGATACGATTATATGTAACTACTCAGGTCAAATATGCAAATATTTTTCGGCTCATCGGTAAATGTAGCGCAATCCCAATCCGGAACGGATTAGATATTGGTAGCCCGATGTGA
>JGI20166J26741_11441140_pt1 | contig 26957 bp, 15 predicted proteins | sample TergutCu122P5_FD_26741 | JGI IMG/M metagenome (IMG submission 26741)
TTTTGGAACTGGTTTTGTGGAATGGCCTTCAGAGCTGCCGTTGTATTAATCCTGATGTCATCAATGTCATCAAAATGCCTTCCTTTCAATATTTCCTTTACTTTCGTGAACAGAAAAGGGTCACTGGGGGCTAGATCAGGTGAACAGACAGGGTGTTCCAACACAGTTATTTGTTTAGTAGCTAAAAACTCTTCTTTGTTTTTGTTCTTCGGTGAGCTCCTTTTGGACCATTTTTGCACACACACTTCCTTATGTCAAGATCTTCAGTTAAGATTTTCCTAACTGTTTCTCTGTCGATGTTCACTTGCTCTGCTACGCTCCTAACAGTCAGCCGACGATTTTCACGCACAATTTGACGAACGTTTGCAATGTTTTCTCAGTTCTGCTTGTTGCTGGCCGTCCTGATATCTCTTCGTCAGTGACACTTTCTCTTCCCTCAGAAAAACGTTTCTCCCACTTGTAAATTGCTGTTTTCTTCATAGCATTATACCCGTAAACTTGCACTAACATCGGCATCAACTAACAACAAGAAATTTAATGTTTGTTCGTTGCTCTAATTCAAGCTCCGACATTCTCGCGGCGGCACACCAAAACACACGCAGACAGTAAGAGATGCCACTCAGAAAAAGACTGCCATAGATAAACAACACAGCTGTGAAACGCTGCTATGTCAACGTCAATAAACCATACTAAGGGTTTTGTCCAGTGCTGCCACGGCACGCACACGGTAGCGAGTTCGCGAACTTTATTGACCGACTACGTATATGCTTTATATTTCTATACATATATGTATATATTTATTGTGAGGTTTATTTATAGTAAACTATGAAAACATTCGCACAGTTTTTACAGATGAATACAAAATTAAAGCACAAAAATTTGTTCAAGCTTAGGACACAGATTAAAAGCAAGCACACCAACATAAAGAGTGGATACGTTCAAAATGAGAACCACTGCTCGCTGCCTAATAACCCAGAAGAGCGCAGTTCTGATATAACTCGCGGCGGAAGCCTGAAAACACGAACGCTCTAAATAATGTCATGGGTATGTACAGATATTTTGGTTTTTAATTAAGAATCTAGATAACACTTGTACATTAATTTTATAAAAATTAAACCGATATTAATTAAACAGTAATTGTTATATTTTCTACGTTCAATCACTTAAGTTATGTTAACATAAAAATACTTATTATTTTACAGCTGATTTTGTGTCTGAAAAACGTTTTTCTTGGACATTAAAGATATTCGTCAGAATATACGAGTATCTCGTGTTTGTAATGGGTTTTGGAAAACATGAATTGTTGCAAGAAGAAAACAACAGAATTTTTCATCACAGAACGCAGAATGGTTGGAGCAAGGAATCACTTTATATATTTAAGTTACTGCCAAAACATTTGAAACAGACTACGAAGTGCCACGCAGTTCAGGTGCACGTCGCCATCAAAAATGTCGAAAACTTAGACGTTGGGTAGTGTCCTTTTATTGATTTGTGTGTATGTGTGTGTGGTGTTCCTCGCGGGCACAAAGGGAGGGCAAAGGTTACTGCGGCACAACCAGCTGGTTCTTATTTTTGTTTCATTTTTTAAAATATTTGAAACAAAAAAATGACATAAATATCACAAGCAAAAATCTTGTTATGGATTACCGAAGCTTAAATTAAAGCATAAATATGAAGCTACCCATTGACAAATAAATCATCTGGTCAACTTTCGCCCACACCAAGTGCCAGGCTTTGATTGAACACACTTCGTGTCGCCTAACCTCATCCAAGCCGATCACAACTGTTACAAAAGGGCTACCAATAATCTTCCCAGAATAACAATTGTTGTGTACGTATACCATAAACTTTCCCAAATGAAATTAATAGTATTATATATTACCTTCAGCATCTTCTGTTCGCCACACACTCTTTATATCAGCGTCGGTCTGTTGTGACAGCCGATTTTTTTGATGGAGTTGAAGTTCAGTCTTATCCAGCTGCAGAGTTTCTCTAGCCTCATCCGAGAGATGAATCAAAACATGCTGCAGTGCTTTGAAATGTCCAGAAATATGGATAAAAACAGACACAAATAACATGTCCCAAGCTGGCATTCCAACAAACACAGAAAGACCACAAAATGCCTGATATAAATATGTCAAAATGTAAAGAACAGTGTTGTTTTCAACATCATATGGATAGTAAGCAATAAATGGTAACTGCGAAATGGTAGTTTTACTACTGTTAAGTGTCACATACTCTGGGGTGTCCTCTGCATACTCCCCCAACATGTCTTTAATTGGATATAAAAGCCAAAACATAATTATACTGAGTGCTATATTACTTCTTACGATAGAATAAAATTTGGCTCTTGCTGCGTACCTATTCAAAATTATAGACTGCTGTGGTGTTGGTGGGCGTTCTTTTGTGAAAATATTGTTTTGTAGCTGATAGATTAGTTTAAATGCTTCGTCAGTTCTAATAAGTAAATAAGAATTCTTAAATGCAAGAAGGCCTGAGAATACAGCAGGAATGAGTAATTTTGTACAGCGGTCTAGGTTGGTGAAGTGGATATATGCGTCACAGGCTTGCGATATGACAAATATAATTAGTGATATAATAGTTAGAAATGCAAACGCCCGATGAAGTCTCCACTGAGGAACATCCCATTTCCAGACACCCAGGATACGAAGTTTGTGGATGTTGAACTCAAACAATTCCTTAGCGCCACGATGTTCCTCTATGCCCAGAAATTTAATCATCTTTGATGAGAGTATCTCCATTCCTCAGTCTAGCAATAATAATTACTCGGTTTTGAGTTTAATACGTTCCTTTCCTTATAAAGACCACAAATATTTGGAGTGTTACAAAGCCTGCAACAACGTCCAGGTGTTCGGTTGATATCAATGCCTGGTATTGCCTTTTGAACAGTCGCGAAATTAACCGTCTCAGTACAGTTACCAAAACCACAATGTTCGGCTTCACACAAAAGTCATGATCTCAACTTGCAGTAAGCTTCTTTAAGTCTCATCAATCAGGATAACAAGGTGGTGTAAATACTTTATAAATGAATATAGTTTAAGACCTAAAACACTCTTCCACATGTCACTTTCCCACACTTAACGGTCACCATATCTTCAGACTTCCAAAGAATGAAAAGGCCGTGATCGTTAAAGTTCTCATTCAGTACAGACGGATGCGTCAATATTTGTAACATCAGAGCCCACTACTGGAAAACTACTCATCGTCACAACTTAATGCCCTAATATTCTCCTTAATAGCATCCTCCTATCCGTTCTCGGTTTTATAGGGGCCAATATTCCTACCAACATTTAGGCATTCCAGTCAAGCTACGAATTCAGACCATTCAGACCTCCCAGATTTCATTATACTCTATACCACTAGGTGATTTGTACAACCCATAATTTCTACACTGTGTGACATGCTGAATTGTCAATTTATATCATAGTACTTAACTCATTAAACTTTAATAACCTCTGAATCCACGGCCGGGATTAAAACTAAAAAATCTCACTTTGCTCGCACATCACATTTATGTACCCGTTGTGATTCCTATAATAAACAGAGGTACTCCCTAGTGTTCCTGATGAAAGTACAACACATTCTGTGAGGCACAGAGTCAGTCTTTATGTATAATGTCTTTTCATATCAGCCTTCAAATGTTGAATATAAATATTTTACTGAGATTTTTTTCCCCCCAAACAACTGTCTCTAATTTGAATTCCTTTCCAGAGTGTACACATGCATTCTACAGCGCTACCAGCTTAATTATTGCAGGCATGTCAAACAGGTGGCCCGCGGTACATAGGGGGTCCCTTGCAATTATCTTCGCGGCCGCCGAAACTTCACACAGCAAAATGTGATTTCTGCCCAAAGATTACAATTTACAAACAGAAACTATGATGTTAAACTTTAATACGTGACAGGCCACAGAGTAGAACATGCGATCTTGAACTGAGCTACCAGCCACACTGGAGGCCGTGTCTATTCTCACAACCACAGGACGCCCATACCGAAGTGACAAACACCCACTTTTCACGGGATATTAACCGCATATTTGGTAAATAATATTTAACTAAACACCATCAACGTACACTTATTTTATATATATATATATATATATATATAAGTACCCATTTATTTACATTCCTGTCTGTTTCGATTAATCAAGTAACCATCAGGGACATGCACAGTTTTATACACGTAAGCAAGATAGGCAATATACGTATAACGTAACCATGTAGCTCGTGCGCCTAGTGTGTACACCTCCTCCTATAACCTACCTAAGAGCCTGATACCACTTCACCCGAAGACAGCGCATTTATCGTGATATAATGTAGGTAGGTTTCACCCTTTCATAGGCCACGAAGGCCCTTAGGGAGAGTAGAGGTATAGTTCTACTCTATTTTTGACCTCGGCACTAGAAGGGTTGAGGGGTCAGCGTCACGCCCCGGCCGCACCTTACCTCCGGGAAAGACCCGGTACCCATTGTACAGGAGGCTGAGTGGGCCTCAGGGCCGGTCTGAAGAGGTGCGGAAAATCTCGCCCCCACGGGGACTCGATCTCCGGACCGTCCAGCCCGTAGTCAGTCGCTATACCGATTAAGCTACCCGACCCCTGGTGACATAATGTCCCCTGAATAATAAAACGAACTTACGTGTTCACGTAAAGTGCCCTACATTTTTGCAGGACTTCAATGAAATTTGGAGTTTCTCGACAGGCTGGACGGTCCGGGGATCGAATCCTGGTGGAGGCGAGATTTTCCGCGCCCATCCAACCTCCCGTACAATGGGTACTGCGTCTTTCTCAGAGGTAAAGCGGCTTGGGCGTGAGGCTCATCACCAAGTCGCGAACCGGTTAAGGTGTACTTCAGCCACCCATCTGTGTACATTGACACCCCATGGGGTGACCTTTACCTTTGTATTAAACTTACGGAAATCCGTCCAGGGGTAACTGCGATGATAGGTGCGGAGAGACGGACGATCATGACTAAGCTAACAGGCGCTTTCCGCGGCTGTACAGAAGCGCTTAAAATTTAGGTTCATGTGGCTTGTATTCAGAGAATAGTGAAGAGGTGAAAGGAAAAATTATGATATCAATATGTATGTTCCTGTTGACAAAGATATTTTGCAGCATCGCTGAATTTATCTGTTTACCTTCAAGGGTTACCATTTTTGAAGACAATTTATTACTTTTTAATTAATATTACCAAGAGCAGAAGAATCTAATGACACGATTGATATACGTATAAAAACTTCTTTAGTCCGCTGCAACTTCGGACAATTGCGTATGTCGATAGTTTATATTCAAGAGCTCTTTGTACATTATACAAGGCCTACCAGAAGGAATCTGCCGTACTTCAGCAGAACGTTCCTTAGGTCAAATTAATTGTACATCGACACGACGCAACGTACCTATATCCATAGTTGAAATTTACGGAGATAATGATGAGATAAATTGAAGGATCGAGAGCGGTTATACATTTTTTGTTTATCAAATACATAATAAAATGAGAAGGAATTTGTGGTTTCTGTAATTACGTTTAAAACGCGTACCAACTTAATAAATTTTATCCTTAGGTTTCCAACTATTTTAAATAGCAAATAAATGCCTCTCAGCATTGTTTTATTTATTTAAAGCAATGGACTAATTATTTTGGCATACAGCTTGCCAGTACTAAGATACAAGTTTCAAATAAAATTTACCCTTTTGAAGAACCAAACACATCTTAGAGTTTCACAATAATTGTTCAAAGTTTCCTGCTCGAGATGCTATGCATTTTTCAGCATGCATCATTAGAGACTGGGCAGTTGAAACGATGAAGCGAATTTCCTTGGAGAGAAAAGACTTAAAGAAAATGCTGCACGAAATTGGATATAGATGGCAAAAAATTTCAAAGCGGGAAAACAACTTTAATAGAGTGACGACTTACTGGTTTGTAAAGTTTTGTTACTTAATTAAGTTTAATAAACTCCAACCAGAATGGAGGGAGATTTCTATCTAGACAAGACATGGACAGACAAAAATCTAACGTTTTAGAGATGCTGGAAAATAGATAAAGTGATGGTAGACTTAGCAGATTGCAATGCAGGAAACACACTGTCATTCTTCCTGGTTCAGTGTGAGGGCTCCTTCGAGGGTATTCGGCTGAATTACAACGCATGACCAGTGAAATGCACCTTCTACGCCAAAGAAACAGCTCTAATTTTAAGAAAAGGGTGTAAGAATAATTAATCCCAAATACACCAGTAGAATGGCCCGACTTGGGGAGGTGTGTGACCTTGGCCTTTGACCCTTGACCTATGACACATACATTACGTAATTCATCTGCCGGCTGCCCATTATTCTATGACGTAATCCGGATATAAATATCATTCCTTCCCACCCGCGGTGACCTTTGACCTATGACACAATCCCCCCGCCCCGCTCTCCGTTGGGTGTGTGCCAGGCTCTCGGCCAGCTGCCGCGTTTGCCCCGCATCCGGCTGCCGCTCTAACCTGACTATGAGGTTGAATTCTACCATTTTAATAATATTGCGGGGAATAATGGTTTTTTCAAGCACGCGCCAGACTTTTGGCTAGCTGCTCCTTAACCATTTGACGTCATAAGGAGATGACTCACCACGTTAACCTTGTTGTAGTTCTGTGGTGTGTGTTTAGAAATACGCTTAATGCGCGCTATGCTCTCGACCAGCTGCCGCGTTTGCCCCGCGCCCGAGCTTGCCTATCGCACTAACTTAAGGTAAGGTTTGATATTGTTGTAGGTGTTGGTAGCAAGCTCCACTGCTTCTATCTTTTGTATTTAATAATATAAACAATACCTCGATAGATGTTGAAATTAACTTAAGGTAGAACTCCACCGTTTCTATTAGTGCCACCGTAGGTATTGGCTCCACCGCTTCTATCTTTCCTATTTAATAATCTAAGGTAGAACTCCACCGTTCCTATTTAATAATATCAATACTGATGTAGGTATTAGCATCTTCTTATTTGTACCGTTCCTATTTAATAATATATTCAATACCACCATAGGTATTACCACCTGTTAACTTGCGTTAGGTGAAAGACTCGTTCTAATAATACTGATGTTAAATTTAATAAACCCCACCGTTTCTATAGAGTTCGATTTAATAATATATCGGAACAAAATCAATGCCACCCCTTAACTTACGCTGAAGTTGAGAAGAAGAATCAGTGTACGTGACGCACCTGTGTTCACGGCAGATGATACTCGATATTGAGGACATGTCTTCGTCTTAAAAAAAAGGGGTGATCTCAAACTTAAAATAAAGATTATTGTCCCTCGTGTCCCACAGCTGGCTGCCGACACTAACCTGAGGTAGAACTCCCACTGTTTCTCTCGCTCCTATTTAATAATATCAATACCACCACCACTACATCTTAAAACAAAAACGGATGATCTCAACCTGAAGTGTGTTTACATAAATTTGATGTCACCAGAGCCCTATATCGAAATTTCAATATCTAATACTATAGTAGGTATATGAATTAAAATTTTACCAGTGTTCCTATCTGGTTCCCTTTAACAAATTATCCGACGTAATCCTACTCTTCAACCTTACACTATAAACTTGTAGAACATGTATTTATACTAATTCGTTATCACTTCTGTACAAAATTAATGATTGATGTCGAGGTTTTACGGAACATGTTAGATATAAAAACTTCACGACGTCTAATTGACCGCATAGTGCATTTATATATATCTCAGAACAAACAGTGATTATTTCCCTGTACAACATTAATTGACCAGTTTAACATTCTACGTTCTTCCCACACAGAACAAACAGTGATTATATCGCATCTGTGAGAAAATATATAGATAGACCAAGGCACATTCTTTGCTCTTCCATTTCATAAATTAGATGAAGTATTTCGATGCTCTGTCATGGTTCCGAGGTTCGACTCCAGACCTGTCATTACACTATACCAAAACGAGGATACATATTAATATCGTGTCGATAGACATTTACCGAGCAATCATGTGATAGAAATAAAACTGTGCGAGAGAGAGTGGAATATTGAAAACTATTCATGAATCTGAGGGACGTGTGGTTTATTACCATTCCTCTATTAAGGTTATGGGTTCGATTTCTTTTTAGTGGGCTGACATGTGCGCGCAAACCAGCGTTGTTACTTAAAATGTGAACTAACAGTTCATAAAATTCAAAGCCTTGATTTATCATCTATAGAATTTATTGGTGTAAACCATAGGTTGTTTACATTGTCATATAACTGTAGTTCGCTGCTGCCGCTGCGGAAATTCGAATGCAATAGGAGAAGGTTGTGTCTACCCGCGCTGTGCAAGAGAGATAGCAGAGTAAGGTGCCTCGGGAGAGGAAGAGTGAGTATACAAACAGGGAAAGAAACAAACCGGTGTGTATATACCATACGAGTAGTTTCTTTTTTTCTGCCTAAACATAGTTTATAGTAGAAGGCTTATAATGGGAGAACGACAAAACACATTTGTGTGTGCCTTCGACCCACAAAGCCCTCGAATATCAGCTTTTGAAATTCATGAGTGGATTAATGAGACATTGTGTTTATTGGAATCAGAAGTTCGGTTGATACAAATTGACGGTCCCAAACGACACGTATACATTAAACTAAGCGACCCTACACGGATACAGGACATTTTGACAATGACAACAGGCCAAGCGGAATACAGACACTCTGACGGAGTCATCTCAAAAGTGCGGATAGAAGCCGTAGGTTTGGGAATACGGAAGGTAAGAATTGCGAACCTACCGCCGGAGATCGCAGACAGCCAAGTATGGAGGGCCCTAGGGAAATTCGGGGAGATAAGGGAAGTATGAAAGTACACGTGGTCAAATGCCTACCAATATCCAGTACCTAATGGAGTTCGAATTGTGACAATTAACCTGACGAAGCACATTCCATCCCACATCAGTGTGGAAGGACATAGAGCCCTAATATCGTATGACGGCCAACCGCAAACGTGTTATGGTTGTAATGAAATGGGGCATCAGTATTCCGTTTACCCCCACCGGAGACGAAAAGGGGGAGGGGAAACTGGGATAACCAGACCGTCGTGGGGAGACATAATAGCCACGGGATCAAACGAAAAGGACAAGATAGAAGAAGGCGAGCCAGGAACAATCACAGCAGCAATGACAGCCGAGAGGTCTGAAGGCGATGGGAGGTTAGGAAATGTCACAAGCGCTAGGACTCTGAAGTCGAACAAGCCCCTAGCACGGAGTGAAGTGGATTCAACAGCGGTGATGACGCAGCTGAGTGAGACGCCAAGGGGGGGGGACAAAGTGAAGGGGACAAAGTGAAGAGGAAAACCGAATAGACGAGAGAGAAGGAATGGCGAAAGAAAGTACGAACGTGGAGGCCGACATGAAAGACGCATGCGGTGAAATGGCGGTAAGCCAGAGGCCAGTATCCCAGGAGATATATGGAACAACAAAACACCCCACCCAACGGGATGACAGGAGGAGAGAGGAGGAAGCTGATGGATATGAGGCCGATGTTAGGGGGAGCGACTACATGCAACACGATGAGGAAATGGACAATATGGCGCCACCACAAAGTCCCAAGAAGACCAAAAGTTGAAAGTCGAACGGAAGGAGGAGTCGCCACCAGTGAGGCGGCGAAGCAGGGCCCGTCAGATCCCCACGCAGACCCTAACAAAATAGTTCTGGAAACAGGACACTAAATGTATAATTACACAATACTAGCCATAGAGTGGCAACATTAACAAAAACAAAACAAAAATGCCATACACATACACAATTGCGACAATCAACATAAACGGAATAGCTTCACACGCACGCCTGAGGATACTTGAAGATTTTCTACGTAATCAAGACATAGACATCGCACTCCTTCAGGAAGTTACCCACTCCAATTTCACATTCCTACGTAGATATGAGGCACACACTAACGTTGGGACTGACAGTAGGGGAACCGCAATATTGGCAAAGGAAGGGATACCCATTACGAACAAAACTAGGCTACCAACTGGACGGGGGATTGCAGCATATTTTGAAGGAATAAGAATAATAAACATCTACGCCCCATCTGGGGCAGGGAGGAGGAGGGAACTAGAAGCCTTCTTCAACGTTGATATGATCTCCCTCCTTCCATCTGCACCAACAGAGATCGTTTTTGCAGGAGATTTTAATTGTGTCCTTCTACAGACAGACAGTACTGGTCAAGGAAATAACAGTAAGACCCTAGAAAAATTAGTGCGTGGACTAAGCCTACAAGATGCATGTGATTCGCAACAACTACGGCATAAATACACATACTACACGTCAACATGTGCCTCGAGAATAGCCTGCACATGAAGAAACAAGGCGTGGAAACAGTGCCGGCTGCCTTTACAGACCATTTTACATTTACCGTACCACTATCCCTTGAGACACAAAGTACCCGACATGGGCGAGGTTACTTGAGGATGAATATATCCATGCTACACGAACAGGGATTCCTGGCTAAACTACGTGAAGAATGGATGAGGTGGAAAACACACGCCAAGTACCATCCCAACCGCGTCCTTTGGTGGGACCCTTGCGTCAAGCGGATGGTACGCCTCACCTTCCAACGTGAAGGCACCGAGAGTCGTAGAGACCGTGTCGCTATGGAAAACTATTATTACACTGTAATACAACAAGCTTTACAGGCGCCAATCGATCACGTGAAGAAGGCGACCGCCCTAATACAATTAAAAGCAAAACTAATACGTTTACAGAGTCAGGAAAACCAACGCATTCTCCTTACCAACGGGGATTCCAAGATTATAGGAGAGGAAGTATCCGTACATCAATACATAAAAACGTTAAGACGGGGAAAAGCACGAACAGTTAACCGAATACGGGACGGGGAGGGGAATATACACACGACGTCAGCAGCCATATTACGCACCATTACAGACCATATGAGAAGGAAGTACGATGAGATACAGTGCTCCACAAATGACATTAAGGAACTGCTGAGCTGCGGAATTAAGGAACTACCACCTGAAGCCGGGAAAATATTGGAAAGTCCTATAACCCTAGAGGAACTACACCAAGCAGTGACGGCGGGAAAGCGAGGAAGGCACCAGGTGCGATGGAATTAGTTCCGAATTCTTTCAGGGAACATGGGAAGTGATCAAACATGACATGAACGACATTATAAACACCACGTACTTTGAAGACACGCTCACCGACACTCAGAAACGAGGAGTGATGGTGTGTATTCCAAAAACCCCGCCCCCACGACCATCAATGAGTACAGGCCCCTTACGCTACTTAATGCAGACTACAAACTGCTGGCACGACTACTGTCAGACCGATTGCGCCCGTGGCTAAATCACATACTGCGGGGGAGCCAGTACTGCGGAAGACAAGGATGCACGATTTTTGATGCCGTCGCAACAGTGAGAGACGTGATAGCAAATGCCAATAACACCCAGTCCCCACTATGCATAGTAACAATAGACTTCCAAGAGGCTTTTGACATTTCGCACACCTACTTATATGCTACCCTACAGGCACGTGGTCTTAGCACAGATTTTCAAGCGCGAATAAAGAGGATGTATGACAACGCACGATCCACAGTGCAGATAAACGGATTCACCTCCTCCCCTATCCCGATTCTTAGCTCTGTACGTCAAGGATGCCCGTTAAGCATGATACTGTTCGCCATATGTCTCAACCCCCTCATATGTATCTTAGAAGACAAGCTCACAGGAATCTGGATTGCACCCAATGGTCCGACAGCAAATGTCGTCGCATACGCAGATGATATCACGATCTTTAGAACATCACCTGCAGATATCCCTATCAGAAACGATGCATTACGGATATATGAAGCAACATCTAGAGCAAGGGTGAACACCCGCAAGTCGAAGGCCATCGCAATGAGTCGGTGGGACTCAACCCTCCAGATAATGGGCATCCCTTACTACAACGAGGCGAAAATCCTTGGGCTCCACATAACAAGTACAGTGAAAGCCTCTGCACGAAGGTGTTGGGGTATCCTCACTGCAAGAATAAGAGCGCAACCCCGCGAAGCATATACCAGAGAATTAAACCTAGATGGACGGATATACTATGTACATACGCACCTAATGGCAAAAGCTTGGAACCTTGCTCAAATCTTCCCGCCACACGAAGCGAGCATACGAAGGTTAAACACAGCGATCGCATGGTTTATATGGAAAGGGGCAACTTTCCGCGTACCGTTATCTACCTTACAACGCAGCAAACATGACGGCGGATGGGACATGATACACCTAAAAGCAAAGTGTATTGCACTCCTACTACACCGTACGCGAATACAGAGCCAAGACCCGGAGACCTTCACGGCGGCCTGGTTAGAAAAATGGAACATCACTGAACATAGCCCAAACCCGCCACATGGGGGGGGGGGAGATCCCAGCGGCAATTGACTACATCCGGCGGATTCACAGGGAATCTGCATATGTACCCCCATACGACAAACCTGTAACGAACCGCGTCAACAAACGTCGTCTATACACCACGGTACACACAATGATGAGGGCTGAAGCAGGGAGTCAAGAACTCCGTATTTCGCGCCTAAAACCCAACACCCACTGGGGAGCGCTGTGGAGGAACCTGCATGACACACCAGTACCCCAAAGGGAAAAAGTAGAATGGTACAAGGTAATACATGATATAATACCCACGCATGACCGGCTTAACAGAATTCGACTCGCACCTTCAAACAAGTGCCAAACTTGCTCAGAACCTGACACTATCGCCCACCGAATATTAGACTGTGGGAACGGGAGGAGGATAAGGCAATGGACGAAGGAGAGACTGGCTCAGATCCTGAACACAACTCCAGACCAAATTCCAGACGAGTGGCCGGCATGTCCACAATATATCATACGTCCACAAAGACGGAATCGTGACACGTCATGGATGCTGGCTACATTGATAACGTGCCGGATGAATACCCCACCAACCACAACACTACAGGACTACATCGAGATACTCAAAAGGTCACGATGAAAACTTCCCACAAGCACCAAGAAGTGGAAAGAGTTAGGAACTGTACTACAAACAATGGACTTAAACTCAGTGTAATGACCTTCATACCCCAGTAAGCCTTGGACCCACCACTCCCTATCCCGACCCCTATGTGTTTGATTTGATGTAAAGTTAGGACGTGTAAAATCCGTAGACGGCGACCAGGATCAACCATTCAGTTAAATCTTACGGATTATGATGATCTAACAACCGATGTGCCAAGAAGGGTCACTTTGATAAAAAGACATCTGTACTATGTTAGCAGAACAATAAAAAAATGCCAGGTGAGACTAGCAGTCCGGCTGTTAGGCTTGTAGGGATAGACCGTTCCAACGACACATGCTAAGATGGAGGGAAAATCTCAACGTCCATGTCGCGTGAGTATAGAGAGAAGCGAGCGCCAAATCAGGAAAACTGTGAAGAAATTCGCTACAATGTACTGTTGGAGGGCTTTGCGTAGGGCAGTGTGTCACATAAATTTTGTGATTCCGTGTTCAACATTTCCAATTGTGGTGTCAGATTCTATTCTGTTTTTGTGCCATAGTGTGTAAAATTATGATAGGAAATACTATACTTTTAAATTTTAAATGTTAATTACTGACAAGAAAAATAGATACACATAACGGGAATGACTCACCTCAAGAAAAATAGATGTCTCTATTGTCTACTCAGCTTTCTAGTTAACCGGTACCGGGCTCTCTCTATGCAGAATCAAATGAGAGACTCATGCTCTAGTATCGAAATTAAGAGTGCATGAATTCCTCTTTGCAGTCGTCCAAACGTCTTCATGTTGCGGTGCGTAATTAAGTACTCGGAATGCAAATTGGCATTCTCTCCACGGTACCCAACGCCGTGTACTACAAATAGGTAAGCGCAAACACAGTTTGTTCCGACGTAACGTCGGTTGGTATTATAGCGTCATATCTGAACAGACGGTGAATATAGGGGTCATTATCTTTTAACATTTCCTATCAGTTCGTATACTAACACAACCTTCTCAACCGATCTCCTAAAATGTTATGGAGAAGAGCAGGAAATGATAAAAGACAGGTAGTAGCTAAAATAACGATCCTGTATTCCCCGAGCGGTTAACAATTTAAGACTTTACCTAATGCGGAGGTCTTTCTAACTACCAACGCGGTAATTTGAGATTGACAAGGCATGTGGCATAGGCGAAGTACATACAAGGATTCTGTGGCTCTATCTGAGGAAAAGAGATCACTTGGAAGACCTAGGTGGGAGAATATTAATGTGGAAGCATGGACCGGATTGATCTAGCTTCTCAAGAAGGACTCTACTGTACAATAGCGAGACGCAACAGTGTATGTGGTAGGATTAAGACAAATCTTTCTGGCTCAATCGAGGCAATATCCCAGCATCGTGTGGAGCGACTGCGAAACCTTAGTCATATTATTCAAGGCCCGGGCAGAGACACGAACCCAGCACCTCCCATACACAGTGCTACCCGCTCTGCTAATAAATAAAGAAAACGTGTTTTGTCAACGACCTCTTTTAAAAAGGACGTCACGTTTATGATATGAATTGGAAGAAATACCGACTTGATATAGGTAAACTTCAGATTGAACAGGACTAGAGCACGTTCGGATGACACGATATGTGATCTTGTTGCTTTCGGTTATTATTGCTGAATATAGAGTCGTGAACTGTTACAAAGCTTAGTTGCTTTCAATTGTTTTTTGGTTGAACACGTGAATATAACTTAGAAAAAATTGTCCTCACGTCATTCGTGGTCTAAATTCGTACTGTTTACAACACCAGCGTCACCTACCACTTGTGAATATGAAAGTCGAGATCACTCCTTACTACAAGCGCCTCACTACCGAGGGGAGAGAGCTGAGGATAAAGTGAATGACCTGTACTGTTGTGTTTTAGGTGTACATAAATATCTGCAATTATTTTATTTTAATATTGTACTTTAACACAAAGCATATCTCTACTACAATAAAATATTTTTATTCCAGATAAAGTCTCAAACGTTTGATACACTGACTGTGCATCTTCAAACCACTACGGTGCGGCTGTTTTATTTCTTCATACATCAGATAGTGTACATTATAGGTTATTCATAAAAAATATTATCTATTAATTTTTGAAGACTCATATACATGCCACATTCAACAAGCTAGTCTATTGAAAATATTAACACAAAGAATATCTCTAGTATAATAAAATATTTGTTTTTAATTCCAGATAAAGTCTCAAAGTTTGATATACCAACTGTGCGTCTTCAAACCACTACAGTGCGTCTGTTTTATTTCTTCATACATCAGATAGTGTAATTATAGGATATTTATAAAAGATACTATCTATTATTTTTTTAACTCATTTACACACAGCGTTTAACAAGGTAGTCTATTGAAAATATTAACACGTTTTGAGGACATGGGATAGAATTGCACAAAATTTTGCTATCACTAAAGACAGGGTCGTTCTTTCACCAACATACGTTATTTAGTCTCTCACACGCACAAAGTCTTACAAAAAAGGTGAACTTCACAATCTGAGGACAGAGTATAGAAATGTCACTGACAGATGTTATTTAGTCTCTCACATGTACAAAGTCTACATCTCAATTATTAACAATTCAAAATGAAGGACTACCGTAACTTCACATAGAGGTGGAGCAGCTCTGCTCGTTTTTATGTAACCGAAGGGGACCGAGTCGAAATCGTCTAAACGCCTGCGCTTATGAAACGACACTCGGTATATTTTCTCTTCGGGTTCTGACACTACACTCACCACGTCTGCGCTAGACGGGCCACTACCGTCACACTTTCTCAACTTGCGTTTTATCTTCCTTTCAGTGCGAACCGTGATGACGTCTTTGACATCGGCACACAGGATCATATCCTTAATGCTGTCAAAATTGGCAAGCTGAGACGCGGCATAATTGAGTGTGATCCCGCGCACTTTACATACTGTCTTCTCTTCCGATGTCCTTGCGTTCATGATTTTGTAAGCATAGTTCTTGGGCCCGCCCGATACAAACTCTGAAATATATTCGTCAGGCCCGAGCTCGTTCGTCATATCTCCCAGCTTATCTCCGCAGGTCACAGCTGGAGGTTGCCCACACTTCTGTATATAAATTATTGAATCGGTATCGCAGTGCATGGCCTTCTCTTTCAATGCGTCTAGGTACGTGTAGAGTTTGAGATTTGCCCCCGTTGTCACACAAGCCCCGATAACTTCGTTTGTGTGACGAAGTACAGGCATGTTCTCCTCCTCTTCCACGTACCTCCACATGACCCACACCACCTCGTCGCCGGCAAACAACAGGTTGGTTACTTCTATACCGGGTGTGGCAAGGAATCGGTAGAGTTACTGTGGGTTTCTAATCATCTTATTTTGAGGCCAAATCTCTCCGCTATCTTCGAGAACAACGATTGGTTTGTGGCATCAGAGAAAGTCTGAAACAGTAACGGCCAATATCATTCAAGTCATAAGTACTAGGCGCCTTGTGTTGCTGGACATTTGGCGGTAAGTAGAATTTAAAAACAAGAATACAATAATTATGCTTTATGTCTGACGAACAACATACAGTTTTCATTCTTCTTTTAGGCTAATGAAACAAGACATTGCTTCATGAAATATAAACGGCCTTCCATATTCGAATACCACAAGCGGCGAGAAAAATGCCACATTAGCACATGAGTTGTCTAGGGAACTGGGAAAATAGCCGCATAATAATAACCGAATGCTTAATTGCACCTGTAGTTAACCTCTCTGACGCCATAAGCTCGGCATCTGTGTGGGATAGTGACAGTGACAATTATCACACATCCTCATTGAAGTCATCGTCAGGTAACCAGTACACTGATACAAAAGACTCACCTTCGTCACCAGTTACGAATTTTGAAAATGAGAATGGCTGCGACCGGCGAAAATTCAGCTGAAATACAAATCAATTTTAATGCTTTACTATCCTGGTCCTACGTAAAAGATACGCATTATATCTATACACTAAACATGCGCCTGGTCACGAAAAAGCTGAAGCAACGTCAGGGGATGGAAGAAACTTTCTATAAAACAACTTCTAATTGTGAAACCGTAGATCGCAACTGACTTATTTACTTTTGGACTATAACGTCAAATTGCACTAAACCTTGCATATTATCTGAAAAGTGCTTTCCCGGAACGAATTTTGCAAACAAAAAAAACGGGATTTGGTGTTTTAAAAATGCGAGCCATATTGCAGTAAATGATATCTCAAATAATCATGGTGAATATTTCTCTGAATGTAAATTTCTAAAAAGAAAGAACATCGTGAGAACAATGTGCCAATGATGCACTAAAGGAATTTACTAAAACATATTAACAAAAATAGACATGCTGCGAATGTAATTATTGGTGTTATGAATTTTTGTGCCGAAAATTCGCGTAATTTAGCATTTAGAAGTTTGCGTGGCTTGTAGAGAACCTTAATTCTTCAATAGGTCCTAATGTTCAGGAACTTATAATTCATTATTTTGCTGACTTAAAATAGCATATGGCTCACAGAAAAGCTTCAGTGAACTAATATTCACAGGCAATACAAAATTAATTGATTGAACTAATGGCCAAAAAATTTCAAAATGGAATTATATGCGAAATGACTAAAAGAACAAGTTATCAGTTCATTTAGATTTCATATGATACATGTCTCCTCGTGCGAAAATATGCCAGATTGTGAGATACTTAAAAATGAGAACTGAATTTTAACTAAAGGAGGAAGATCCTAGACTAAAGATTTCATTCTTCTGAAATATGATGCTGCGTCAATGGCAATTAAATTCCAAAGTTTGTAGATAAAACATTTCCCTTATCTCCAAACCTCGTTAAGTCCAATTATGCCCTAAGGCCCATCGACCTTGAATATGAGGGTACGACTTTCCCTCCAAACGCCGGCAACAAGTGCTGAGACCGATGTTCGAAACGGGTACCTCCCGCAATCGATTTTCCAACGTTTCCGACACAACAACGTGTTCCGTAATGGGTCAGCATAAAGTCAGAATACAACGGAAACCTGCCTGGTCCGAAAGCTGTATTTCTTTTTTTGCCTACTTTAACGTATATCCAGGAGCGTGTAATATTTGGGAGATCCCGGGATCAAGACACGGTCCCCAGACGAGGTAGTTTGACGAGTTGTCTTTGGTGTTTCTCAGACCCCAAGAAGATACCATGATAATGTTTAAAAACTATACGTGGCACGCTTCTTAACACATCCACTTCAACCAACCATTTGCTGATCATGATATTATTCCACACTACTTAGTCGTAGTCACAGCATCATTGAATGAACCATAAACAATTAAATAAATTCGGTCATTTTAAGACAATGTTCTAACGAAGAGTTCAGACCGACTCAGTGATTGAAAATCCAATTCTGGAATATTACGCCAACTCGACTGGCAAATATTAACCGGTGTTTCGTAGGCGTGCACTCCTCCAATCTTCAGGGTATAGAACTCCAAGAGTAATATAATTACTTGTTCATACAGGGGTGTAACAAGAAGCTGTTGGTTCTGACTTCAATAATAAACTTAGTTTTTAGCTTCCTTTATAAAATCACGAAAATAAACTGAACTGGAATATTGATTTCCATGTCGGGATTGGAAGTCACTACCTCTAGAATTGGCAAAGGCCCCTGAACTCGAATTAGAGGTACCCGAATGGAAGTAACGCTTTGTCGTGTGGCTGATTCGAACTATATATTAGTAGCTGATGACCGTCAGTCCGTCCATTTCCAAAGAAGGAATTGCTATTTACTGCAATCAGATGTGGTACGGTATTTATGTCGTGACGAATTTAAATGTAGTGCTCACAAGCTCTCCACAGCACAACGTTTCCTACGAGTATAAGTATCAGGTGATTTAACATTAAAAGTCTTTCCATTTCGCCCACATAGTACATTTATTTATTTTCTGTGAATTAAGTAGTCTGTACAATTGCCAAGAAAAAATACGAGGAAGTGGAGTTCTAGCTCCACCCATTCTTAACTTCGGTACTAGATGGAGGCTGCAACTTTGCTTCAGCACAGCCTCATACCAATTAAATAAAGGGCAGGATCGAAACCAGAGCCAGTCTGGACGCCCTGAAGAAGAGAAAATTCTGGTGTCTCTTGGCGGGAATCGAACTGTGATTCCTAAGCTCTCCAACCCTTGCCCTAATCAGTACTCCGACTACGATACCTCGCTTTATGTTTTGTAAAATTTTCAAAATAAAGAGAGGCGTAGTATTTTATTCGGGATAGGATTGACTTTTGAAGTATTATTTAAATAACTTCAGAGCTTCAAAGCTAACACCACGTACGAGTGTTCCCATTCAATCCAGTTCACGCTAGACATCAGTACCAATTCTCGTGATTCCTCTTGCCGACATTTTTTCACGTGGTTCTTGTAACCATGGACACAAAACAAGCGACGAGAGACTATCGTCATGGCAACCGTTTGACAACAAACTGTCAGTGAAGACAGGGAAGTTTTTGATCAATAAAACGGGGTTATGGGTAAACAAGTCTAAAGTTTTCTCAGTCTCTGGGAAGTGGGCCATCGGTCCGCTGCTACGCTACAAGAAGGAGGATGGCGGTGTTCACGCCTTTTGGCCAACTCACTAACTGCTGCAAAATCCCAGGCGCCTGCGTCGTGTAAGTTCGTGAGGTAAGCTGCAAAACTATCGACTCCTATGTTCCGTTTCCACCAAGGAAGATGTCCTACCGTGTGCGAGAGCTGTTTATGTAATCGCGAGCCGCCTGACTCATTGACACATAGTTATCTTCATTCTTTCTAAATTAGGCACTTTGGTCTGCTGAAATTCCAAATTAACTTCTGCAACCATGCCTAGCGCAATTGTTAAGAATGAATAAATGGAAGGTAGGCTCATCGCAAGACATGTATTGCACAGGATAATAAAGCAAGGAGGAATGAGAACATAAAGCCACCCCTCAATTGGGATTAAAACTAAAGATTCCAGTGTTTGAAGGCATTTCATCGCGCGAGCACGGTAATCGGAAAGGTCGTTACATTCAAACTTCTCACTGTCCTTTTTTTCATTTAAGTCCCATCCTGAATTTAGGGTTAATCACGTACATACACTACTTATCCGATGTCTGTATCAATATTATACTCTCACTTACCGCCTTTGTCTCCCAAACTGTTTTAGACCAAGATTCATCCATTAAATCATTATTAAATCATTACTAAATCATTACTAAAACATAAAGTTATAAACTCTTTTTTTCACAACCCAGAATTTTGTTTCAGAGACTGATAACTTTGTAGTTGTTATTCTTTGCACTAATTTCATCCAACCGACAGCCACTTGCACGCGCTTAACCATTGTACCGACAGTCTTCTGCCTGCATAAGTAAGCGAAAATGATAGAACAGTCATTAACAAAATTTTATACCCGACAGTCGTCACTAAAATTTGTCGACAGTTTTTCGTTTTAATTGAAATCACACAACAATAACGGGCACACTACATGACCTACACGTGTTTCTCGCGCACCTCCGGAATAAGAAATTAAGTACTTGTCCGACTGGGGAAAAGTTTCGAAAAAAACATTTAATCGGAAATCAAATAAACATCGATTTCCCATTACATTTTCCCCATTAACTTGTAATTTTCAAGATAATTACACAAGAATTATGGGAAAGAGCCACAAATTTTAAGGTGTGTATACAAGTATAATTCCTAACATGTTTCACATTTATTATGTAGCACTAATGTCATTTATATGTTTATCATCAGTATCCATAAATGACATAAAAGTGATTGTCACTTTTCTTTCAAATCTCCTCACCTTTCCGCTCTTTTGAACCACGTTTAAAAACGGATCGAAGTAGTACTGACAATCAGGCAACGCATAACCGTAATTGCGCTATAGTTATCCACGGTGCCATCCGTATGCTTCTTTGAGTGGACCTGGTACCAGTAATATCAAATACGATTAACGTATAGTTTGTCTAATTTTAGACCTCCACTTCTGAAGTGGTAACATCATCAATGGCTTTTCGTGAGCTATTTATGGTTCAGTTAGGTTTTTAAAGTGTAAAGATGCCGTCCGTTAGGAACCGGATTGGTCACATGCCATGATTATTTTCAATTTCTTGCCACCAGGAGCTATGTACACAGAAGTCAGGACACATTGATTTTCAAAACACTTTCATTGACGACAAATTTGCGAACGGCGTTTCGGTCCCTAAATAAGGGATATAAGGTCACAAACTGATATCAGTTTGGAGACAGCAGGCGGTAGGAGCCACGAGAGGGTAACAATGTTTGTGCCCGTCAGGAACTGTTCCTAGCCTTGCGTGGCACATCTCATAAACTGCCATTCCCATACCGTCGCCGAACGAAATTTCAAACACATTCGGTGCATACAGAATATAATTTCAGTCCACCGAACAGGCCACACAGTATATGCCACACACTGTCTTCGACCGTTCAAGCAATAGGGTCGTGTATTCGAATCACACTAGACGCATGCATGTGATGCCTTATGTTATCCTACACGGTAGAGTTCTTGCTAAAGATTGATACCTCATCCAAGAAGTCTTACAATTTGTCTAGAACAAAGAGTTAATGCAGTTAATTGTGAACTGAAAAAGACCGAACAGCGTAATCCGTAACAGGCGAAAGAAAACGTTTTCTGCCAAAGTCACCCTGCCCATTACCATCCAAACACAGATTAGCCTGGGTTTGAAACCAGGTCTCTGCATTCTAAAGCCAGTGGCCAATCGACTAAGTTATTACACGGCCTATTTTAACCTTTCTCAGCATCTCTGGTTCTTATAAGTCGGGCAAGAAGCATTCATGCATGCAGATTTCGGCAGGAAGGTCTGGCTGAGAAAGGCTATCTACAAGTTACAGGCTTATATTGAAAAATAATTGTAACTTTGATCATGCAGGTATGTTTAAAGGGGGTAAAATTGAGTCATCCGTCTCCGATAAGGGACCTGTGGCAGGTTTTTGAATATATGGATAGGAATATTGGGGTTATTTGCCGTGTATCAAGCTACGACAATACAGCTCACCTTACATACAATTCTCTTTAATGGACTAAAAATACATGAAATTTATTTAGGCCTTAAGAAAAACTACTTCAAATGAATGCAATTCGTTACAACGACAAGGAGACCGTCTGTCTTCCATATAAGCTGAGATCTGAATCTTTCACAGCGTTTCATCCGAAACCTGTATCCTCACCCATAAAAGTTGAAAATTACTAAACCGTCTAGAAATTTCCCGTTTTTACGCTACTACTCGTAGATAGGTCCTTACGGTATTTGCAAATGCTGAGCATTGACCTTTATACTTAGCCAAAGGAATCCAAATGACACTGGTCGGCAAATATTTTTTCTCGCTTCCTGTTAAAATTTAAGGCTATTCTTATGGTTTTTACATTGCTGAATCCGCCCGCTTCTTATCTGCCTAGAAAGTTTCCGCAGACGTTCTCAAATGCCTCCCAGGCACTTCTTTCTGTAGCATTTAATTTTATACTAAAGTCGTGGTCTTCGAATAGTTGTTTATAGACCAACAAAAATTCCTTCTTTCATATTGGCCTCACTGTTTCGGAAAAATTTACCTCAAATAGGTAAACCCTTCGCTTTCTTTATCCATCGCCTTCTGAAGTCCTTAAACATGAGCTGCAGCAAATCCTCGGCGCTCAAACCTTATCTTAATCTCCGAACTTCTAGCCAAAATATAGTGCGTAAGCTTTTCTTACGAGTTTTGACAGTGACTTTTCTGCGGTTTTCATACCACTTCGCCGCAAACGTAGCAAATAGTATTCGGTTTGTTTTGGGAAGAACGTGACACGTTGCGCTAGAAAAAATACTTTTCAAACACACAGGGAAATTATTACTGTTGTAGTGGAACAACACTCAGGATGGAGGGTGGAATCAGTTTGAGGTATTGAGAGAAGGGGCCTTGGCATACGATCATGCGACAACATATTATGGACTTTTAATCAAACCGACACTTTATCACAGCCATTAAACTAATTTTGTCGCTGTGATAAAATGTCGGTGTGTTTAGCGTCCCTTTACTTTGCAGTGTGACGTTGTTATAATTTGTCGGTGTGTTTAGCGTCTCTTTAATTTGCAGTGTGACGCTGTAATAAATTGTCGGCGTGTTAACGTCTCTTTCACACTGAAAATTAAAGGGACGCCAAGCAGGAGGAAGCAAACATTTTCAGTCTGAGAGATAATTTGAGACAATATTATTCTAGGAATTTAAGTAACCTTAACAAGTAAAAATAAGTGAACAGCATTACAAACATTTGGACCTCCCCCAAATTTCGGTTTTTGACCATAAAACTGAGGTATCAACTGTTATCACCCAAACGGGTGTTGATATAAATATTTTATTCACACATTCGAGTTTGCAAACCTATACCCAATGTAAATCTATCAAAATTATTTCAGGGAGGAAATTAAGCTGACCAGTGTAATTTAAGATTCATTTACCCTGAGGTACATATTAATATTATCCCAAGTTTTAGAATGAGGCCTTCCTTCTCGTTTTCCAATCAATTTTATACTTACTTTTTATGTATCCCATACTTGCTTCGTTGTCATACTTTATAATTTAGTCACCCTTAATAGTCTAAAAACTACTACGTTCCCTAATGCCCTGTGTTCTCAAATTCTTTGCTACTTCTTTCTTCCAGAGTCCAAATACATTTTTCATCACATTGTTCTCATACACTACCGAACTCTGTTCTCTCAGAGCAAGAAACTTTTTTAAAACCTTACAAACACCATAATGAATAATAACCAAGTCTTGTAATAGCGTGGTTTACTACCTACTTTCGTGTCTACTTTATGAAACTTTTCAGTGTGCACTACATGTTCTCCAATGAATAACTATAGAGTAACGGATTTTGATAGCCTCGCAGTAAGTATATATATATATATATATGTGTGTGTGTGTGTGTGTATAGAAGAAATTGAAGTAATGTAGGTAATATTAATTTCCTCAATTTTGGTATTTTAAACACAGTGGTTGCCGTGTACTGTAACACGTATTTTAAAATTCAATAAAACTCAGCGTCAGTCTATACACAATTTCGTGACCGCTCAAACCAGTTCAAGAATTGATTGCTACGAGGTGTGTGAAGTCTTGTACTGCTGAAATATTAATTTGTAATTTTGATTCCAGTACATTATATTCTATATGACTTTTCTGGTATTTAAATTGTGCTTTTCCAATCTTTGAACTACAGTTTTTTACTGGATATTTTGTTTCGTGTATTCTTTAACGTTTTGTACACCTCGTGTGTTCGTAACACTCGTAAACCTAGGACCAATTTCACATTAAAGGTTCTGCATCTTGCTTTCATTTCGTATGATTCTTATAATAATTAACCATTATGGTCCCAAACGGCATTAAGCGAATTTTGCTTGTAATGGAAACAGAATTTGTTGCCTGGGAGTTAATACAAATATTATTTACATAAATTTCAGGCTTCACAATGTTATTTATCCTTTTTTTAGTCGCATCGTTATCACTACAAGCTCGCGAATGCGATGTGTAACGTGCAGTACGTGAGCAGTACCGGCGGAGCTGGTAGGAGGAGTTCTGTTTTGATTGTCCTGTAATTACAGTAGACAAAGCAATTTCCCGCTTAATTGCAGCAGAATACTCAGAAACCCTTATCATCTTCACCGCCATTACCGAGTTGATCGTTTGCTGTGATTGAATATCCGTAAATAAAGCCACTGCTCAATGCGTAAATATATCGTGCACCAACCAACCACTTCACTGCACTACGAAATGATAAGCGGCAGTTAAAGTCAAGTAAGCTTTACTTTATGATCTGCAAACATGGTTTAGCAAACTCGCTTTTTGTTTTGAGTCACGAGTAGGCCCACAAAGATAAGATATGATATATGATATAATATAATATAATATAATATAATATAATATAATATAATATAATATAATATAATATATGTAAAAGAGCCAAGGTGATTCCGGTTACAAAACCAGGGAAAGATAACAGCGAAGAAGTATCCAAAGTTCTCCCAATAAGCCTACTAAATGTAGGCGGGAAAGTCTTGGAAATAGTTTTAATAAATAGAATAAATTACCACGCTAACTCACAAAGTTCTCCCAATAAGCCTACTAAATGTAGGCGGGAAAGTCTTGGAAATAGTTTTAATAAATAGAATAAATTACCACGCTAACTCACACGACTTTCTAAATACCCACCAATACGGTTTTACGCCTCAGCAAGGTACAACTGATGCGGAGATGGAACTTAAGAACTATGTAATGGAAGGACTAGCAGATGGGGAAGTCATAGCTCTAATATCCCTGGATGTTAAAGGAGCTTTCGACGCGGCCTTTTGGCCTAGCATTCTGAACGGACTGAGAGCATGTAGCTGCCCCAAGAACCTTTACAACCTCACAAAAAGCTATTTTAGCAATCGTACTGCGATCTTAACATCCAACATCATACAAATTGAGAAGGAGGTGAGCAGAGGATGTCCGAAAGGGTCCTGCTGCGGGCCGGGTATCTGGAATATTCAATATAATTCCTTGCTGAATTTACCATTTAAGGAAAAAACAAAAGTCGTTGCCTTCGAAGATGATTTAATCCTGGCCATAAGAGCAGGGTCAACAAGGGCGGTCGAAAATTACTCGAACGGAGAATTAAGCAAAATAACTGCCTGGTCTAAAAGTAACAAGACCAAATTTAATGACGAAAAGTCCAAGGTTATGCTGATTTCTAGAAGAAAAAGGAAAGAATCCAGAGCACTGAATGTATATTTGAACAATAAAAAACTGAAACAGGTTACCACATTTAAATATTTAGGCATCATCATGGACCACAAATTCACGTTCAAAGAACATATAGCATACGTCACAGAGAGATGTGCTAAGCTGATTCACGAGTTATCCAGAGCGGCCAAGATATCGTGGGGAATTAAGCACGAAGCGATGAAGACGATATACAAAGGAGACATCCTTCCACTTCTTCTCTATGGTGCCCCGGTCTGGATAGATGCCATGAAATTCGAATACAACAAACGTAAATAAATCACAATACAAAGACTGATAAATATACAAACGCTAAAGAATTCCGAACAACCTCCAGTGAGGCTCTATGCATTCTAACAGGAATTACCCCGATAATAATCAAAACGGAGGAAGCGGTCAGACTTTACAACGCTAGGAAAATAAGAGGAAGTCAAACTCAGGAAATAGGCTATTTAGTAGCGCCCAAGAACTGACAACACCCGGCCGACGGCGCCATTAACATTGAAGCAGAAGAAACCAAGGACTCAATTGTTCTAGCATACACTGATGGGAGCAACAGCGAGCTATGAGTCGGTTCCGGTACGCCAACATTCATAGGCAACAAAATTGTAATGCAAATTAAGTCCAGATTGGACAGCAAGTGCTCGAATAATCAAGCGGAACAAATTGCCATAATTAATGCCCTTGAAGCCATTGCAACTCTGAATATTCCAGAAAACAGTCCGCGCACAGATATGGTACGTATACGGATAGCAAAGTCACACTTGACTCCCTGCAGAATACCAGGAACCATGCATATCTCATAGAGGAAATTAGAAAGAGATTAGCTACTCTGCACGATTCAAACTGGCAGATAGAGTTCTCTTGGGTCAAAGCCCATGCGGGGATTCTTGGTAAAGAAACGGCCGACAAACTCGCCAAGGAAGCAGCAAGGCCCAGACTCATTGACAACACCTTCAGCAGAATCCCCATAAGCTCAGTATATTATGATATTCAAATAGACTCTATAAAGAGATGGCAAAAAGAATGGCAAATCTGCACCAAGGCGCTGACAACTAAACAATTCTTCCCGTCAGTAGAGGAAAGGTTGAAGAAAAAAATTAGAATCACTCAGAACGTGGCAGCGATGCTGACAGGACATGGTAAGACAAGGGCCTACCTTC
>JGI20166J26741_11442251_pt1 | contig 26950 bp, 17 predicted proteins | sample TergutCu122P5_FD_26741 | JGI IMG/M metagenome (IMG submission 26741)
CATACATACATACATACATACATACATACATACATACATACATACATACATACATACATACATACATACATACATACATACATACATACATACGTACATATATTTACATACTGTGTAGCCTATAAGGCAAATTTGCCCCTGAACACGCCCTGATGGCATACAGAGTGTGCTCCGCACACTCTGTATGCCATCAGGGCGTGTTCAGGGACAAATTTGCCTTATAGGCTACACAGTATGTAAATATATGTATGTATGTATGTATGTATGTGTGTATGTGTGTGTATGTATGTATATGTGTGTGTGTGTGTATATATATATATATATATACATACATACATACAGGGTGTCACAGGAGGAACGGACCAAAATTCGGAAGGGTCATACAGTATACGCGCACACACACACACACACACACACACACACACACACCTATACGAGTATAACTTATGTGTTGCTTCCTGTTTCTTACCGCGAACATAACAAAGGACAATCAATGATATGATATCTACTCCGTACTCACGGCAATGCAGAAGGCCGCTAGTACATCTCACACAGCTGTTTAAAGAACGTAATTCGCTGCCACACTTTCCAACGTCTTGGAACGAAGCAAAAGTAATTACCTTGCCGAACAAAGTAAGGACTCCTAACTTCCTCAAGATCTGCGTCCTATTAGCCACTTGTCTACGACGGATAAACTATTCGACATGGTGATTCTAAAAAAACATTTCGAAGGCAAAATAACGTAAGAAACTCGGTACATGCAAGTCAATTTGTTTTTCGTTCTCGTCACAGAACGGTGGGTGAGAGGCTTTGTGAACATCTGCGCCATTTCCACGAGCGGATCTATCCACGCGCTGCTCTGAGCGGGAAGCTGCTGTATTGTCATCTCGTTCAGAATTTTTAAAAACGTCCAAACAATCGCCCCTGGAGTCATTCGACACTGAATTATTTATAAATTAAACAGAGCAGCTGCCGGCCATTTGGGATTGACCCGTTTCCAGTCCTGAACACAGCAGAGGATGAAACCAGTACTGACGACGACGTTTATTTTTAGAAAATTTATTGTGCAACAATGCAAGTATAAGAACTTCCTCCTCCAAGTCCTTTGCATCTGTGGTGGTATAGGTATACATTACCAGACACACACACACACAGAATTATATGAGTCTACAACACTTTATTACTCTCCGTGCTTGTGATTTCTGTGGTCGGCCGCGTGCCTGCTACTTGTCTGTCTCACGTCTCACTGTACAGTTCTTACTGGCACACGCAACTGCCGTGTCAGCATTTCTGAGGCTGTTGTCTCCGACGTTAAATATCCTGGCTAGGTGGATGGGCTAGTCAGTAGCGTCCACGACACATCTAATGGCTGATGGTGGGGAGGGACGTCAGTGCCGCTCGTGCAAAAGGATCCTAATTCAATGCATGAGACCTACAGTCTATATGACCCTAAATTTGAAGATAGTTTCTGGCTACGCTATTTTGGATATCGACTTGCATGTCACTTTCGAAGTGTATGATTTTATCACAAAATTACACAGGAAGCAAGCAGAATTCATAAGAAATAGTGAGAATGAAAATGTTCACAGGATTGGACAGGACGAGGTCAAACACAGAGAATATACGAGGTTTAATGTCTCCGATGGTCAAGTCTACTACCTTTCGTTTAACTAAGTTGCCGATGCTGCAGATCTGAGTTAAAATATGACATAGTCTGCTGTTAATGAGCCTAGACTGACGAAGCGAATATTAAAGGTTGTAAATAATCTTTAATTATTTTCTTTTATGTTTGTTGTAAACAAAGTGTAAAAGCGATCAGTACCTATACTTTAAAAGATCAAGACGCTAGAAACAGGACAGAGCCCATCTCTTCAGAAAGGGCGCACTACGATGAGAAATATTGGAGAGGCCACATTTTCTAATTAACGAGATCTGGCCATAAGGCCCAAAGAGGTCTATACCACGACAGACCAAACGACCCTCAGCCGCAAAGTGACTTTTGACTTGGATTCTTTGCAATACGTACGGTGGCTACAGTTGTTAAAACGATAACTAAGTATTGCGGGAATATTTCTGTATACGATTCGAGACCTTAGGCCCAACTTCCTTGTTATTCACGTCAGTAAAACTGATTATAGCTGCCACATTTTCTGAAACTGAGAAGAGAAGTAACCTTATGCTTTACGAAGAAAGGACACTTCAAATGTAGTGTTTCACTATTAATTTGGGAGTCAGAATAATGAAATATGAGGCCGTAGCCTATTTTATTTTGCTATAGATTTCTGTGTATGATCTGTGACTGATACAAAATGCTTAAATACGTTCAAAACTTCGTTCTGCTCGCAAATTACCTTGATATTTGTAAGAATATTTCTTGCCATCCATGAAAGCTTTTGTTGGCGAATCCTTGATTAATGGTGCTGGTACGTCAGTCTATTAAGGTGTGATCATCCTCTTAGTAATCAATACTAAGCCACATTTATTGTGTTCAGTTCTCACAATAAATTCTGTATCATTATACACAAGCGATGTCAGATTATAAACAGTTTTTTTTTATTTCGCTGCTGCCACATCATTAATTATTTCTCAGAGCCAACTACAGTGACTATAAGGTTTAGCGAACCTGGCGGAGGGTCATAAATAGTTGTACGTATGTTGGCAATCTCCTGTCATTCTGTAGCTCACTCTTTACGTTAAAAGATTAACCCTTTAAAGGACGGTGTTCTCTCTAAGTATCACCTGCTTTACATTAAACAAGCCAGGCAATGTACGTATAACCTAACTGTTAGGCACGTTCTTACAACCATTGTTGTAGTGAAAAAGCAATAAGTATTACTATTCTGAGAGTGTGTTTGTAGACTCAGTTATCCAGCATGCAATGCGCATGGGCCATATTGTCATCTGTGGTCTGCTTGGTTCTACGATATTTTACCACATTATCCCACAAACGACACGATTTTCGGAAAAACGTTATTGAAAATGAAATGTTTGTTCTGACTTCCTCTACAAATTTTACCTGAAACATTTCTCATTCTAAGAAGAACTGAACTAGATATGATCAAAAATGTCTAGTGGTCTTCATGTACAGTATCCGTTATTCTTGTCCGATTTTAATGCAACTCTAATTTTGACAATAAGAAAATGGATCTGTGCACTTTCACTTGTGTCCATGTGCAGTTCAGAGTGCAGAGAGATGTGATCGAATTTAAAAGCAGGCACATAGAGAGAATAAGGAACTAAATACAGTAATGGGTCTATTGCCACTATAACCTTCTAATCACTTGTCCATACCTGTGGGGAAAGGATGTAGACTGAGAGAGCAACAGGTAGGTCTATTAATTAATGATGATTACCGCCCATCTAGAATATGACATAAAAATTATACAACTCTTTAGGTTGGCCAAAACAGAGAGATTTAAAATGCATAAAGCATAGCAATACGTGTGAAACTGTGGCCAAGAATCAAGACAAACAAGTGGCCAAGTTACGGAGTAATTACCATGTATAATATCATAGGAATTGGCCGGTTTCTTAAGAGTGTGACCAACTGCGATAGGTTGCAGATTCAGAAGGTTGACCAACTTCACAAATTTTACTGTAAATCAAAATTCAAGACAGAAGCATTTTTGGTTGTTAATGTGCGCACCTTATTTCAAGGAAAAATACGTTCAAATGGATCATGAGGAGGACCTTTCTACTCCTCTCAGTTCACGGAATGTACTTAGCCATCGTGTCATTCAACGCTGACGTCTGCAGTCTATACAGTGTCATTAAGTAAACCACAAATACGTACCGTATACGTTTTCGGAAAAGTCCCTTTTCACTGAAACAAAATATTTATAACCTTTAGGACAGGCGCCGTGTGAACAGCGGGTGACAAACTATGCTTAATACGCCAATGAAGCGAAGTAAATTGTCATGCCTTATTATTTCGTGCTACAACAATTCAGATTGGTCATACTGGAGAATTACTGAAACTGCAGAATACAGGCCTAATTCGTGGTGAATTTAGCGTGCTGTGTTACGAAATGGAGTGCGTCACATAACTCAGTATGTTTGCCCTACGTTTTGAATGGAACAATAATTACAGATGAAGGTCAGTGATGATGAACAGCTCAGATAATAGGTCTGAATTAGACTCCAGAACACTGTGGGCTTTCACACTATGCGATTAAAATTTAAGGGAAGCTGTGGTTGTGTTGAGATGCGTTTACAGTGGCGGTCTTAGATGGACATAAAACATTACACGTCAAAAAATATGTTTCATAGGTGTGACGTTGTGTATTATGACAAATGGATACCAATGCTGCTGAGTAATCAACTATTGTCATTTTATAGCCTGAAGATGAAAGCGGTATGTTTTACCCAAAACTTTGGTACCTACCTTCGAGCCTGTGTAAATCACAACTGATTCCTTTTTTGTGAGATGTGAGGTTTTCATGGCGCGGGATGTGGATACTGACCTATACTTAGGACGTCCTTGCAGCCACCGTATCCCTCCTAGAAGAGTGAAGACGGAGGCTGCAAATACCTCCAAAGCATTTTCGCAGTTCAGAAGACCCTGATCTGAGCAAAGGTAAGGTTAAAGTTCACCCTAGAACAGGCCACGAAGACCCAGAGGGGGAGTAGCAGTATAGCTCTACTCTTTCCTTAACCTCGGCGCTAGATGGGGGTGAGTGGTCAACGCCACGCCCCGGCCGCTTCACCCCCGGGAAAGACCCGGTATCCAATGTATAGGAGGCTGGGTGGGCCCCAGGGGCGGTCTGGACGGGTGTGGAAAATCTCGACCCCACCGGGATTCGATTCCTGGACCGTGCGGCCCGTAGCGAGTCGCTAACGTCCTGAAAATACCTGTTGTTCTAGAATGTGGCGTCGTCCCACCTGAAAAATTTACCAACTTTTCGCAAGAATCTGCTGTTTCCGTCTTCAGGGTAAAACATAATATTATTGTTTTACAATGAAAATAGAGACAGCAGGTTCTTTTGAAACGACAATAACTCTGTGCCACGACATGACATCGCATTCAAAAAGACAGTGATCTTCATATTCAGAGTTACGCAAATCTTTTGCTCTAAAGAAGGAAATATCGTGTCCTTCGACACACAGTTATTCATCTACCAAAGTCCACGTCGTCGCTACAGACAGAAACGTCATCTGTGCACTCACCACCGTGACAATGTACAATTTCGCGCAGCACAATTACGCAGATTTGCTCAGTAGGCCTACATGAACTTGCTTACCTTAATAATTCATTACACATGAAAACCTGACACACGTTCGTTGTGCAAAGAGACATAACAGGGCCTATGCAGTAACATGTTTTGCAAATTTAAACTTGCCGAATATGACATCCATTTACAAGACAAAATACATGAGGATACACGCGTAGCTGTTCGGAACAGGGAAACTGCCATTTATAGGATTACGGAGAGCATGCCATGGTATCTATTCTGACAGCCAGAACACTAACATGTACCTCTCTAGCTCATACTTCTGTCTCTTATTCATCCAACCTGCATGAGGAAATTCGATGCTCATCTGTAAACTCTGGCTATGAAAACTGTCAGCGCCAATGAAGAAAATTTCACAAGGCCACTTCATACAGTTACTTTGCTATGCAACACAAATCGCAAGAGTCTTTATTAGAATCATACGTAACGGAAATCTGGAATTTTTGAATAGTCAATAACCCTTCAGGGTGAGTAGATAAGTTGCTATATGTACCAGCAGTGTTAACACTAAAAAATCGCAAGATCTGTCCAAAGAGTGTATTTGTTTTTTCTATGGATCTCACAAAAAAACAACAATTATTTCCCCGTGCAACCTTAGCTTATTAGTTTAATAAACGAGAAGGCGTGTTTACGGCGCGGTACGAACTGAAACTATGTAAATGTAGTATATATTTATTTCAGGTCTCGAAGGGAAAACGGTACATTTTACAGTCCTTCCTGAGTATCAGTTTACTCGACAAACAGTGCATCTAAATGTAAACAAAGGGTTTCGACCAGAACTCACAAAGTCTACATTTCTTTCGTAGATTTATAGCAATTCACTACAGAGCAAAGCACGTGATTACTTTATTGTATTTTTGGGACGAATTTCTGCATTAGATCTACTTATTTGCAGACAATCTCTAAGTTAAATTCGCTGGACTTGACTTCTCCATAAAGATCCACACCGTCACCACGTTTGTTGACATAAAACAATGTTGCATATGTAAGGTATGGGTTAGGTTGCGTAATAAATCTCTGGACAACATGAGAACTCCAGATTTTCTCCGGTCAAGGGCAATCGGCTAAACCGCGTCCAGGCCCCTGGAATATTATCTTTCAAAATTAGTCAACGTTGCTTAAAAAACCACTGCATATGATAGTCACTTTTTTCTTTGTGCCACTTTTAATTACTTTTAATTTCATTTCCTTCTTATAGAAAATGTTTATTTCTAGTGTTTTTCTACAGTTATAATATAATGTAGCCAAGTTGTGCGTTCTTGTCTTTCTATATTTTGAACTACTCGTATAATCAATGAATAAATAGAGAATGACAGTGGTCTGCTGTTACATGAATATTTGTGTTTAAAAAATTAAAATAAGTTTTAAAATGACAAGTGTTCATATAAAAGCTGACCTTTTACATTCGATGTTCAATGATCATTGACAGCTGAAAAAAAATAACAGACGTACTCAGGTTATCAATTGGTTACATTCAACTCTGAAACACTGTTGGGATTTCTTAACCCCACTCCCAATAATACAGGCTAAACGTGCCATAACGCTCATCTACTCATTCTTCGTTACTGTCCACAAAGTAAAATCAATGTTATTTTGTATGTGAGGTTTTCAAGGTACACATGTTGTATTCTGCGACGTCACCTTAGGGTTTTGTGTATCCTGTACAATTCCAAAATAATTCCGGGTAGCTGTGTAAAAATTAAAACCGACTGGCAGAACACACAGTTCCATAAGACAGCTAGTTCAAAAATAAATGTGACAATTTTTTAAAAATAACAAATAAATAAAGACGACTTCCAGTATTACAATAGCTACCATAAATAGCTGTCCAATCCCAATAGACGTATAATTTTCACGTCCTGCTTCTCAGCCAAGCAGAAATGTAACGATAATATTTGCATGGCGCTCTAAGTGTATGATACAATGAAACCCTACCTTACCTTACCGACGACCACGCAAGGACCCCATCGTAAGTTATTACCCAAAAATAATCTTGAACTCGCAGCCCGAAACAGAATTTAGGAAGATAATACTGGACGAAATTACGAAGACAAATAGAGGTTCGCAACCGTTTGAAAAATAGGTGTAGGGGTTTAAGGTAACAGAAAACGACGTTAGGTAATGAACACAGTATGTATCATAACTAACTTTATCGCCCGGGCATTATATCGCTCATTTGCGACAACAGTGCCACAACTCAAAATTTGTGATTTTTCAGGAGACAGGTTTAAAGGTTTTGAAGTGCTATAATTTTCTATGAGTGTAACGACGACACAACTGCTCTCCAGCAGCGAGTTTTGCAAACTGCGTTATGACACTATACCTGTTAAAAGTGCATCTGCAAACGTTTTTTTCTATACCAATAACTCAAAAATGCCAAATTTTGAGTTGTGACACTCTTGTCGCAAATGAGCGACATGATTCCCTGCCGTCATAAACTATAAGAAATCGAAAAAGTGGGTCTGAAAGTACAACGTTTAACCCAGAATGGACACACAAATTATTGGTTACATTTACATTAGACAAACATCTGTGCCTTCCTGTAGTACAGACAATGTTTTGTTCGTGCCAAAGTAATATAACATTCATTAACACTTTGAATCGCAACATTCCGATTTAGTGAAGCTGGACGTCGCTGAAAGACAAAACATCGGACTTGCTGAAACACTTCAGTGGGTAGCAGAGCTTTCTTAAGGAGGCAAATGCAGACAATGAGGCGGCTAATAATATTAGTGTTCAGACTGCCAGACAAATTGTTGTTGCTGCTGCTGGAGAATCTTCCACTGAATTCGAATTTGTGCGTGGCTTCTGCACTGATGGCATTCCATCTGCACGAGACAAATATTTGAATGTGGTGACTCCTGTAGGAAATATGCTGATACGAAGACAGTAACACCCCACTGTATTATCCACCAGTAAATGCTGTGAAGAATAGGATTAAAATTCCAAGCATGTGATGTCTGCGGTGGTTTCAACTGTAAAACTCGTTCTTTCTAGAAGACTAACATATTGGCTGTAGAAGCATTTCTCGAAGAAATTAACAAGAATCGTATGCAGGAGGCCACTCCGACACCTCCCACAAGTTAGGTAACGCCTAATCACGCGGCTATCAAAAACTCAAAACTTGCGAGTGTAACAGTAGCTGTCGGCGATAAGATCCTTGTGCCATGAAACATCACGTTTGCTTCTCGTAATGCAGATCTCAGTCAACCACTCAGTGCTACAGCAAATGTGAGTCAGACTATTCGACGGCGTGTGTCTTTAGCACAGCCGTCTTTAAAATAACCAGTATTGGAGTGCAGAAAAATCTAGGTTTTATTGACGAACTCCATCTTCGTGACGACAAAGTTGGCGTTTGGTGTGCGATGAGGGCACACAGGGTACACAGTTAATGCTCTCCGGTATGTGAACAACATCCTAAGCCAAATTTTCGGCGAGCTAACGGAAGAAAGGCTATAGGTCCCCCCCCCACAAGACTGCGCAACACCTAACACAGTTCGCGCAATTTCCGAAGCCCTGCGAGAAGTTTCGATGGCCGTGGAATTAATGTTGGTCTTTGTCGCCCACATTCTCCTGATTTACCATCATGTGACTTTTATTTTTGTGGAAGTTCAAAAGGAAAAGAATACAAAACAAATCCCCATACTCTGGAAGAACTAAGAATCTACATCCGTAGCGAGATTTCAACAATTTCCGGAGAAGAACTCCAGAGAGTAAACAACTTCTTCCACAGTTGTACTGAGTGCATTCGGTCAGAAAGGCTCTTGAAGCATGGCCTTTCTGTTCTTTTCTGACAAGTGTTGTATTACTGATGAACTGCAGTAGATCAGTTACCTTTCCATTGTGTGCAGCCATGGCTGGTTTAACTCATTAGTCCGTTATCTATGATGACAGCACTTCATGAAATTAATAAAAAATGTATATTTGGTTTTCAGCACCTCATCTGGATAATGTACATTTTCAGCTACAAACTTCAGTCACTTTAACCCTGGATTACTGATTGATAATAGTTTTTAGATTAGTTCTTACAGCAATCTAATATCTATTCTACATTATATAGGCTATAGGTTAGACAAGCAAAGAATCCAAATTCGGTTCCTGGTTGTGGCAGATTTAACTTTTCACCATTCCACCCAAACCAACTCTATGGCCAACCATGCCTCTTATTGCAAGAGGTAATGTGGGCTCTTTTTGCAGGAGTAAAACAGTCAGATGGCTAATCAGACCAGTAACCTCCCTTTACCTGTCACAAAAGTGTGTAGCCAACCTACACTGCAAATACACCTTAATGCAGGGGCATTTATTTCAGAACAGGGACTTCACCTTGACTGTAACACCGGTGATGTGAACAAAGCAATATCACTATTCTGAGCTGTCATGTTTACAAGCCAGCACATTCATTTCACTACTTCAGTCAGTACTTGGTGGAACTTGTATATGAGATCAGCTACCTTTATTCATGACTGGTGTAAATGTATGTTCAGTTCAGCTCACTTTGGATAGACACATAGCATATTCTGCTCGGATAAACCAGTTGCACACAAATAACACACAGAAACTGAAAATTAAGGTGTGAAATACTTGAAGAGAGATGTCTGGGAATAAAAAAACTAGGACAAAGGAATAAAGAAAAATTCAAGACATGCTACATCATGAAACAAGCAACATATTTGCAAAATGTACTGTTTCACAATTTTGTGCACACAATAGTAAAATGAAAAGAAGAAAGATGTTTGCATAATGAACTGTCTGTACAAACAAATGAAAAATGGATTATATGCCCAATACAAGGTTAGAAATTTCATATAAATATTATTCATGAACTACTTGCTACTAGTCACAAATTAATACAGCACACCTCTATTTAGTGGTACCCTCACTTAGTGCCCATCAAAGTTTGTGAACAGAAATTCCGTACACTAGCAGTGGTGGAAACTTTGTACACCACCACTTCTGCCAGCCACCATTTGCAAAGACTTTGGCGATATAAATGTGCCCACAAGCATGAAATAATGTCCAATATGGCACCATTTTCCTAAACACAATAATTTAAAGGGACGCTTCTAGGCAACATTAAGCAACATTAAATTGAGCTTAATTTAGGTACACATTATGCACAAACTACATGAGATAAAAATCTGAATTTTTACCACCTGTAGTTTATCAATGTGACCACGATCATATAAAGAATTCACTGTTCTTAAGAAACACATTTTCCATAATACATGTATCCATATATTTCTGTTTAATTTTTTAAGTACTTCTTTATCATTCCTCATATCCATAGAACCTCTTGCTGTAACTATGATCCTAAATCTTTCTGTGATTGACTATCATAATGTTGTCAATGAAATGGTAAAGGTATTCCTTTACAGGCTTGGACAGGCACTTAGAGTGCCAGGAAGTTGAGGGTCCCAAAATTTCTAGACAATCAATGCACGAAGGTGGCAAGATTGTCAATACAACACACCAGCCATCTTTTCCCCCAGAAGATAACCCTGGTACTCACTTCTGTTAAAGGCTGAGTTGACACCAGAGCAGAAGTGCAACCAGAAGGATTAAGTCAACAAAAACTTCCAATGGCCTGATACGGAATTGAACCCACAACCTTCCAGCTTGTAGTAGTGCCTCAACCAACTGCGCAACTGTGTAAATGTTATCAAGTAAGTGAAAAACTTCAAGACATCCAACTTATACCCTGTATTAGATAATGGTACTGCAAGATGAAAAAATACAGTTATGAGGAAATTGTTTTAAAGTTTAATATCACTTAAAATTATGGGAAATAATGAAACAGACTCACATTTAATGTTTCCCAGCACCATATTCTGTATCAACTGGACCACATGATCTCCTTTTCTTTTCTTTTTTTCTTTTTTTTTTTTATGTGCTCTCATGTTTTTCTTGTCTCACTTGAGAAGATCAATGTTGTTCTGTCTGCATTCTGATTCCTTTCCATATCCATTTGCTTTGAAGCATTCATTGTGTTTGGACCAGCTCTTGCACCCCTCATGTCCAGCACATCATTGGCCTTTGTTGCACCATCACTAACATACAAGACTGCATCAGGTACCCCATTCCTGAGTGTACTGAGCCATACAATAACAGTTTTGTGTATCCATGTCCAAATTACTGAGTTCAAACACTGGCATTCTGAGCTTTCCCATGAAGATGTACAATAGCCAGTTCCTTGAATAATAGCTTGATTGTGTCTGTAACAGCAGCTGGTAAAGAATATTTATGTTCATATGCAATTCTTGAGCTGGCATAGCTCTTGAATTTACACCAAAAGTCATCATCACTTGTGCAAAGTACATGCTGGCTTTGTCATTTTGGACAACTTGTGAAAAAAAGATAGCCCACACAGCTATCTTCATGACTTCCAAACTGTTGACACTTCTTCTTATGGCTGAACCACAATAATTATGTAACTTGCCTGTTTCAGACATACTGAGGAGATGTTTGCCTCCAAGATGTATGCTGTCATGCAACTTCATGGATATTTTCTCTTATACGTGTCTCCTCAGTCTTATTGCAATTATTTTCTGTACATGACCTACATATTACAATTTTCTTACAGATATGCTGGAACCCTAGGGCTTCTCTGAAACCACCCTGTGGTATGCTAGGAATTTGCCAACACCAAGATACTTTGTGTCATATCTCAGGTACAAAGAGAAAGACTGAAAATGTTGACTTCACCAGCACCTTCCATTCCGCTGCTTCTTCCTTCATTAGCACTTTTAAACTTAGGAGACTGGATTAGTGTGACAAACATCCTCATCCCCTGCTACAGTTTATTTGGCTGCACTCACACCAGCCACAACAGAACAGAGGCTTTGGAACATTCAGCACTGCATATAACATTCTACCTGTGTCTCTCCCTTCGCCATTTGACCTTAGGCCATGCACTAGATGGATGTTATCATCATAGAGTATGTCGTTATGTTTCCAGTATAATCACCTTTACAACATGTAGTAACTAAATTACTCGCAACACCTGTCATCTTTGAAGAATTAAACAAAAAAGTATTACCAACACAATGTTTGCAATTAGTGTCCTTGTTCATGAAGACACAAAGCAGGTTTAAACTACCTAAAATTTTCCCATCTTGAGTAGAATCATGCTGTTATAAAAACTGTCCTCGCCTACATTAATTTCAGTATTCACAGAAGTGCTGAATGTACGGAGGTTAAGTTCATCTCAACTGCTTTCAAGACGTGGGTCACAACAAGGGCGTCTTTTTGAATCACCTGATCTTGGTCACAAGCATATAGCCATTTCCTCCAAATTTTGGTTTTCATGCAAAATTATTTATTTTAGGCATTCACGTGCCCCGAACAAATACAATAAACAAAACGACAAAATACCTTAACATTAATATCGATACAAACGGTAGGGAAGAAAACATTACAGACAAACCTTTCTCTCCACATTGAAGAAGTATACCCTAATAATAACATTCTAGAAATGGCACTTAATGAACGTCACCTAAAAGCAGCAACTGATTAAAATTTAACAAGGTGTCGTAGTTTCAAAAATGGTACGCACACAAGAGCAGTCTATGCCGATACGCTACAACATAAACATCAAATCTTTGAACTGTTGCCCTTGAGCGGTACGGGAGACCGGGGTACGGGGGGTTAAGTGTTGTTTTCTTTCCACACTTTTTTATGTCGCTGTTGTACGTATTGATATACTCGCGCATAGATAATACTCATGATGTTACTTAACATCACTGCCCTTATTTATTTAGTTATATTCCTCTGTTACGATTAAGATTTAAGAAATATTTTAACTTGTTTATAAGAATGCAAAATGTGACTATTTATCCCGGCATGGGGTACGTTGGAGTCGTTACATTACTTGGCAGCAGTAACAAAAATGCGCTGTTAGGTTTTGTTGTATTTATTTGACTATTAACAGCGTGTTTAATGTAACTGCAAACCACACCTAAATTCTCAATTACGTATTTGATCCAAGACCATACGTACGAAGCTGAAGTCGTACATCTAAGGTATGGTAATTTCCCACGGGGTTATAGTCGCGGCTAACAAATTAGTATTCAGACGTGAATTCATCGGTATCGGCTTTGCAATTCTTATAAACAGAATATACATACTGTAAGAGCAAAAATCGCTAAACCTGTCGCGACGGTCTTGAACCCATCTATGGCACTATGCACTTGTACCACTTGCAGGTACTGTGGCTGAAGACAGCCGGCTTTTATCCCAACTCTGCATTTTACTACTGAAGTACGTAGTAAAGGCCGTATTAGGCCGACGTGTTATTGGAAATAAAGAGATCTGTACTGATAGAGAACAAAATCCTGTAACCCATCAGCAGAACACAGCCAACCATTTTCCCTCATTATGGGACAGATCCACCAGTCGACGCTACTGGTGGTCCACTTCGTGAAAAGAATGAGTAGAAAATCTGTGAGGTGCAATAAAAAAGCTGAAAGGTGCAACACGTAAATAACTGGAGGAAGTACTATCAACATTAATTAGGCTGCTACCAAAAAAAAATTCAATTATCAAGAAGAGACCCGCTAGCCAATCCCGCCACTGTGTGAAGAGCTGTGAATAGCGACGCTGTATCGCGGTTTGACTAAATGCTACACAATTACCCAACAAAACAAATGTTATCCGACTAGTTTCACTGCTCTAAAACATACACATGCAAAAACAGATGCGACACTGATTCACACAAACTCTTAATTGTTCAGGGAAAACGTGTGAAATAAATGTCACACCTGAGTGTACGGCCAGGCGAGCAACAAGGCACAGCCTCGCCAGATGATCTGTGCTCGCCAGACTGCAGCTATAGGGCGATAAATGGTTTTTGTCCGGTGGAATTTTCAAAGGCTAGGAGCGATCACGCTGCCACAGCGTCGTTGGGTCTAGTGCAGGTGCTGACGAACGTATGGCACGCGACATTCACTGCTCTCCCAATTTTTATTACTTCTTTTGCCTGACAAGCTTATTTATATTGTGAAGAATATGTGTATATACACACTTCTGTGTAGACATTGGGTATGAATTACCGTTGCTACCAAATAATACTGGGAATGAAACATTTTTACACAAATCTGGGGCGGTGCTAAGCCTCGACTGGATAATTATCATTGGGGCGCCGGCCTGGCGGTGACTGGGCGAATACGTGACATTGGACAAAATCTTTTAGTCTTATTTTTAAACGGGAAGTAGGAGCAGCCCCAAGGTACTTCCACGTTTCCTTCCTTTTCGCATTCCTCGAGGTCTTTTTTCGAAATATAATTATTATACTATGAATTTATTATACAATTGTAATTATAAGCATTAGTAATAATAATAATAATAATAAAAAAATCAGTAATAATTATGGAAGACTCCCAAAGACCTTATTTTGCTCTTTAACACTCTCATGGACACGCGAAAGAATTTCTTCAAAACTCATGGACAATATGGGCACGCACTCTCAAAAAGATTCGCCTGCCCTGATCTAGTGTTTTCTCTCCCTAAGTACAGCTGACCTTGTCACAATGAATTTCCAAGCAATTAAACACCCAACCCTCGCCACATTTCCACACCCAGTAGACCTGTCCCCCAGCTCCTCTGCCGGCCAAGGCGAGCAAGCGACATCCTGACCAGACCGTGAAGAGTTTTTTCTCAGTCCGGGCCAGCCACTTCGCCATGCTTTGGTATCATAAAATTAGTTTGCCGACTGTAACTTTCTGTTAAAGAAAAAGAGATATGGTGTTCACCCCATTAGTGAATTGCGGTAACGGAATTACATCATCTTTACTGGAAGCTTCGAAATCAACCAAAGCGGTTCTTCGAATACTTCATGTCTGTGGAAACTTTTTGACTGCTTACTAAGCACAGTCCACTTCAAAAGCAGAAATCAAACAACAGACAACCAATTCATCTGCTGACAGGGACGTGAGATTTTATGGCGTCTTCTCTTCTTCAGAACATCTAGAGTGGCTCTGGGGCCCACCCAGTTTCCTATTCAGTGGATACTGGAGGATCCATCTCCGGGAACAGAGCGACTGGGTCATAAGTCCATGTAACACAGAGGTTAAGAGAGGACCTCGTTAAACAAAAACAGGCTACACGAAAACACCGAAGCTCCCGAAATGCTTCTTCTCACCCTAATGAAACATGTTCACGCTTTCGAAATTAATAGCTCCTTAGCTCTCGCCGTTACTACGGTACAAGAACGTGACTTTATACTCTCCTACCTATCCATACCACTTAGAGCCGCGAATTCCCTCAAGTCACAAAACTGAACAGCTTTTGACTACAAAGCGAAGTTGTTGGTAGTCATCTACATATTAAAACACGTCCTTTCCTTCTTGCTCACTCGCCTGTCTGGCCGCACGATGAGCACAAACTTATACTTTGTGGGGGGTGGGGATCCAATAAAAACCCATCAAAGATACACCTCTCCAAGACCTCTCTATGTACGTCCCCTTTTCCTCAACACACTTTCCACAATCATACAGAACAGTTATGTATCAATGTTCAATCGCTGTCAGCTGAAGATTCTGAAACAACTTATTCCCAAAACTTAGTCCAAATACAAACTTTTAAATTCTAATTGCTTCCAGCTTCCAAACATTTATATTTGTTACACAGGTGCAGTATGTATAATGACTAGTCTTAGGAGAAGAAAAAACCAACAGATGACACAAGTATAGATGTTTATTCAGTCAGTTAACTCAACATGTTTTGGGCATCATTATGCCCATTGTCAGGAGACAGACTGTATAAATCCATGTCTGGTGTTAGCCTGCAACACAGGCTGTCTCCTGATGATGGGCATAATGATGCCCGAAACACATTGAGTTAACTGACTGTGAATAAACATCTATATTTGAGTCATCTGTTGGTTTTTTTCTTCTCCTACATTAATGATGCACGGTCACACGAACCTGAAATGACTAGGCTATTGTCTGAACAAGAATTGTGGTTTTCTTCCCCACAGCAAGAGAACCTTAATGTCTACGCAACTGGTGGTTTCTCCGTGACAAGCCTGACCACTCACTTCTGTCTAGCAATGTCATCACTGAGAGGCACTACATCACACACCACAATACGCCACAGTATGTTGCTTTGTACAGCACAGCACCTTTCCCTGTTTTCTGATTTTAAATCAAGCCGTCACATAGTTTTATTTAAAACAAATTTCTTACATGACAAGATGCCATTTCCATTGTCCCATACACGATTACCACCAGCACAAGCAACAAGCAAATTTGTAACATGTACTGCAGGTCTTGCTGGTAGCATATTCTAGAACGTACTTCACAATCACATAAAAATGATATGCCTGCAAATACATTTCAACCACACTGCTTTAGTAACCTAAACTCGGTGTTGTCAAGTACTTCTGTTGCAACTAAATTAAACTTCCATTTTTCCACATAGACTTTTAAAACCTGTACACAAACCGCAACTAAAAGGAACATGACTAATGTAACACAGATATTCGAATCAGAAATGCAAAATATTCTCCTACACAGTTAGCCCTATAAACTACACAAATGTGGCCAATGCAAACTTATGTATTGTCAGTATCCACTTCTTACCTTCACTCCAATTGTGTTCTCAATCTTTGGCCTTCTTCAGTTCATGACATAAATAGTACTGGATTCCAAGTAACCAATGTGTACCTTTCCACACAACTGTTGCTTTACTCATAATCCATTATCCTACAATGTATTTCATTCTCAGAACACTGCCTAAAGGTTTATAATATGCAACAATAAGGATACAGTTCCTCAATACACAACTCTTTATTATAGAAAATCTAAAATAGCCATGTTTTGGCAATACAAGGTAGCCATCAAAAGGCCATATGTTCCAGGAATGTAAGAATGAAAATTATATAGCTGTAGCCATACATCTAAATAAAAATAAAAACTTATGGCTGAGATCAAAGTTTATACATCAACATAAACAAGTAAAATTTCCACCAGACTCATTTGTTACTCTTTTAAACGCTACATGTTTCAGTCAGAAACAGATCATCCAGTGTTTCAACACACAAGTCTTAAAAACAAGGTAAAAAAATAAACAAATGACAAAAACACCATTCTTTGTTCAATGTAATTATTCAGACTAACTTAGTTCTATGACACACTGATCATCTTCCATAAAAACCTCAATCACGGAGGCAGGAAACTGAACTACTACAAAGCTGCCACACACAGACTACACATCGGAATATGACAAAGTCAATGAACCTTAGTGTAAAAGTTGCAAAAATTGGGTAAAAAGCGGCGATGATAAAAACGCAGACAAACGTATACTGAAACAGAATCAATCACAAGAACACATTTCCTAATATGAAAAATCTAAGTTAGACCTAACTAGCCAAAAGCAAAATAAACAACCCCAATATCATTGTAGGTCAAAGAAAAAGAAAACATTGAAGCCTTAAAAGCTGGCAGTAAAAACGACGTTCACAACTCAACATGCAACCTGTATCCCATCACACATCAAATAATAGAGGATAAGTGGCTAGCAAATTTCTCGGTTCAATATATGACCTACAAATTAAAAAATTTAAGTTTGACTTTGATTTTCTTTTAACATATATTAATAAGGAACTAGTGTCCTAAAAAGATTTGCAAATCAAAGTACTGCACTGTTTGCATTTACTTGACCTGGCCAATATGCAGCCCTTGGTCACATGAAATTTCGGTAACACAATCGGACAAACATAATAGGTCTGCACAATATATAACTTTATTAGTAGACAGAATATTTACAAACTATAACTCATCACTCTTAAGACAGCACACAGAAAACCAATATTTGTGTTTTATCGAGTTCAGTAAGGCCTACTACCTTATCATTCAACTGTATTTTCAGCACAACTTATTGTTTGTAAATAACGACACTGTAGTAAATTCAATCCCCACCCCAATTTGATATACATATGCACAAGCGAGGCCCTTGGGAGTGTCATTAATGAATTATGCGGCCTTCCTGTGGGTTGAAGTTGGCCAGCCCTACTTTAAATCATTTCTGTGATCTCACAAAAGTCAAATTTTTTACCTTAAGCTTTGTATTGAAACACCTGATGATCAGTTTTTCATTGAAACATGTAATGTTAACAATAATAATAAGAGGCTGTGTCTGATTGAAATTTTACTTTTTTATGTTGATTATACAGAATGTCCCAGGAGTTAAGGTCATTACTTTGGGATTTAATCCCAGAGCTGATTCTGAGCCAAAAACGTCATATACACACTGGTCCAATTCGCAATGGTTCTGGAGTTAATGAGTTTTTAAAGTACCAGAAACACATGGCCGCAGATTCTCTGGTCACACGAGTCAGAAAATGCATCCAAGCAGATGGAGAACACTTCGAACAATTTGCTTGAGTGTTAAACAGCTAACCTGTACCTACATTTTACAACATAGGTCAGTAACTGCACAACGCTCCTCTTTCCTTTCTACGAGGGAGTACTGGGGAGTCCTTAGCTCGACCTACTTCCCGATGTCGTAGGACTGAATCGATAGTGTCGTTGGAAAGCGGGGTCTGTTCATGTGCCGAATTGCAAGTCTTTTCTTTTTACAGAGGCTGAAAGGAAGCATGTCAGGCAACGCGTATGACTTCAACAACATCAAAACGCAAGCTGTCATAAATTTCTTTTTCCTGCAAGGCAAGGTGCCAAAGGAAATTCACGCCATTCTGAAAGAAACATTAGGGGAACATGCACCATCGTATACCGTCAAAAACTGGGTGGCCCAGTTTAAACGTGATGATTTTTCCACCTGTGATGCGCCTCGTCCTGGATGACCCAAAACAGTGACCACCCCGGAGATTATTAATCAAATTCATGAGCTAATCTTGGGAAGATCGTCAGATTTCGGCTAAATCAATAGCTCAGCAACTGGGCATCTCACGTGAGCGGGTTGGGTCGATCATCCATGAAAGATTTGGACATGCAGAAGCTCTTCGCGAAGTGGGTCCCGAAATGCCTGAACGCCGATAAAAAATGTCAACAGTGCCAGTCATCTGAGCAAAATTGGAATTTTTTCAGTGCGATCCAAATGATTTCCTGTTGGGCGCGATTGGTGACCATGGACGAAACCTGGTTATATCACTATGCCCCAGAGACAAAGCAACAATCAATGCAGTGGCGGCGGCATAGCGTATCACCCTGCCCCCAAAACTTCCGAGTGCAAAAATCTGCTGCAAAAGTTCTCGCCTCAATTTTTTGGGATCAAGACAGCATCCTCCTCATTGATTATCTTCCAAAGGGCCAAACTATCAATGCGGAGTATTACTTATCTCTGCTGGTGTAATTGAAGGAAATTTTGAAGGAAAAATGCCACGGGTGGTCACCAAGGGGGTCTTGTTCTTGCACGACAATGCCCCGGCTCACCGGGCACTTGCAACCCAGAACTACCTGGGCTTCCAGTGTCTTGATCACCCACTCTATTCTCCAGATCTGGTCCCGTCGGACTACCACCTGTTCCCTGGACTGAAAAAACAATTGAAATGTCGCCATTTTTCGTCCGATGCGGAGGTCATTGCTGCAACGGAGACCTGGTTGAAAGACAACCTTCTGATTTTTTTTTTGAGTGGCTTGCAAAAGTTACAGCAACGGGCTAATTAGTGTATTGTGCTTTGTGGGGAGTATGTTGAAAAAATCCCAAGTTTGGTCGCTGTAGCTTGTTTCCTTCCTGGTCGTGCTAAGGACTTGGATCAGCACCCCCTCATAATTTATTTACTGTACTTCAAAAACTCTTAAGTCCTGAACCATTACGAATTGGACCCCTGTGTATATGAAGTTTTTTTGACTCAGAATCCTGAAGCAGTGACCTTAACTCCTGGGGCACCCTGCATGTACAAAACAGGATGGATATGAAATTGAAATAATAATTTCTTGCCCACAGAATATTAATTTTAAAGGCTATTAAAATGGACCTAGTCCATCATGCCACTTTTAAATACTCCACTTCACCAGATGCTTGAAACAGGAAACAAACTTACACTGCACATCCCAATATGCAGATACTCCAAAACCATGAACAAGTTCTCAAAAATACAGAACAAAACCTTAGAACTGAAATTTTGGATGCTGTGTCTAATGATAAAAAATGAGGCTGATCTAACCCTGCCTTCAAGTGAAACACAGGAAGAGATTTCCACCAGGACGCAGATCCAGCCTCTAAAACAATGTGGGTTTTCTGACCTGAGAAAAAAAAAATGTACCATGAACCATAATGAGAACTGTCTGGAGTTTACTTCCATATAAAACTATTTACACTGAACATTTTGCCTACTTACAAATCACAGAGGTTAAAAAGAATATGAGTGACTGCAGGCCGAAAGAAGTCAAACATGGCCCATTAGGCTATACACTTCATACACTTTGGCACTCCGTAGGCTGGGATAGCTCAGTTGGTACAGCAACTCGCTACAGGCTGGACAGTCCGGGGATCGAATCCAGGTGGGGGTGAGATTTTCCACACCCGTCCAGACTGGCCCTGGGGACCACTCAGCCCCCTATACAATGGGTACGGGATATTTTCTGGGGGTAAAGCAGCCAGGGCGTGGCGTTGACCACCTGCCCCCATCTAGCAATGAGGTCAAAGAAAGAGTAGAGCTATACCTCTACTCCACCTCTGGTCCTTCATGGCATGTTCTAGGGTGAACTTTACCTTTACCTTTGTATCTTTACTCTTTGGCACTCCACACCTCTCTACTTTCAGCTCACTGCTGGATTCCCAACACCAAGTAAAATGTACAACAATACGCAAATGGTATCCAAGACCAAAGTTTGGAATGAGCAAATAAGAATGAATAAAACATAAACTACACAATAATGCAACTTTCACACACTGTATTTCAATTCATACAATTCATATAACGGGCTGAGCACTTACCAAGAGTATCCACAAGCAATGAAATACATTCCTTTCACTGTGTATTTCCTCAAACATAATGAAATATCATACTTATTCAAATACCACACACATTATTCTAGACTGCTCATAAATTCCACATGAGCATATCGGAGACTCTGAACTGGGCAGCAGCGAGTTAGTGACAGCTTAATTTTTTTAAATTTACATCCTTTTCCTTAAAAACAAGTGAGGTGGACATCTTATCTGGGAATGAATGGTACTAGGATAAATACACACAGATGTTAAGTCATAACTGTAAGACCAAACATGGTACTGTAGGAACCCATACATTAAATGTAAGACAACAGCTTGGCTCAGTGAAATTCTGGACTTTCTGGCTGCATGCAGTTATGAATTACTTGAACAATACAATCTGCCACAGCATGCAGGTACAGTATTTCAGTCGTTCGGTCAACTACAGCATCAACAAAGTGCACGCCCACACAATCACACACATGCACACACACACACATACACACACGCGATGATGGAGAAAATTACTTTGAAGGTCATAATGCAAATGTATGTAAGCAAAGGTTTCCTGTTAGAACAAGCATCTCATCCAGAAGTCATTATGCCTACAAATAATTCAACTGTAACATCTGACAGTGGAAACAAATAAGAGCCAAGTACAATTTTAAAATTTAGTTGAACAAAGGCACCATTCGATGTGGAATATTTACACAAATTATCATAGAAGCAAGCATCCCTTTATTAACGTAAATGCTATGACATATTCAAGGATAAAATGACTTTCATCCAATAACAGCCAGTATTCATGTCATAAGGAATAAAGTTAAAACATGACTCATTTGGTGCACAAGAAAACAATTCCACGTCTATTCATATTATACATAAATAATCGCAGTATTTAGCGCACAACAAAAATTATGCAAACTTCATTCGAACTTACTATCCTACCATACCGAGTTAAAAGTGAAATAGCCTCACCCCTGCCCGCATAATGCTCCTTTCCCATGTTAATGTTCACAGAGAAAATAAAGTTTTATTCACATGATAGCAATGACAGTGCTCAAAAGAAAAACCAACTAAATGTTCTCATTATTTACAATTTTACATGGGGATAACAGCACTTACAAATGCACATACCTGTTACAAAAAAAAAAAAAAAAGACACAGTGTGAATACGAAAAACTTGATTATGTCACCAGTGTTCAACACAAAATAACCCTCCTTATGCATTCAACACTGCCCAGCAATGCTTAATATTTCATTTCAAATCAACCTCATTATCACTCACTGTGCATGTCTTGTACTACATTCAACATGGTGTTCACCATTGTCGCTTGCCTCTGTATACGACATTAAATTTCTGAGTTTTTCAGTGGTACAGTATACATAATGAACAACTATGAGTCTTATGCTGTAATACAAGTAATCATGCAATAATTCTTAATGCACTGTTCTATTGCATTCGTCATCCACTTTGCTTGAGCGCACAAACTGCTCCTGAACAACAAATCATTCTCAAATTCTTGAATCCGCGTGTTGCCCAGACATGCGTCAATGAATAAAACAAAATCAAATGCAACACTTTTGCTTCTTAGGATTCACAATCTGTTGATATCCATAACATACAAAATTGTAAAATGAGACACTAGTATCTACTTATCAGTTCACTCTGAAGACTTGTGTCATTTAGGATACAAGAATTTTAAATCCACTTTCTATATATAGTTGTAAATATAAATATAATATGTCATAGTTTTACTTATTTAAGAAGTTGATGGCTAATGGGTAGTGGTCAACTGCCAACATAAACAGTATATATAACAGCACACACCCTACACAATGCTGTATAAATACAGCAAATTTCAGTGGAAATAATAATGCAGAAGTTGTAATCTGAAAATATAGAACACCATCAGTAATGCAGCACTAAATGTAAGACAAACTTCTGGCAAAAACCAATAACCAAACGATTTTCCAGAATGTATAGCTCAAAAGAAACCTTGCTAAGTGCATCTCTGTCATTTTACCAAGGTATGACTGATCACCATAATCAATGAAAAAAATTCTCACATCGAGACTGACTAGGGGAAGAAGCATGGAAGTCTTTGTATGCAAATTTTAAGTTGGCAAATGAGGTTTCCACACACAACTTCACAGCCAAACTTATCCATACAACAGTGAACAAAACTTCCTTCCCTCGTGATGAATGAAAATTTCATTGCTACACATTTTGGAAGCCCCACTTCCAGAAGTTGTACAAGGGAAAATATTCTCCAATGGTAAGTATTAAAGGAGCTCTGATCTCAGAAGGGGTACTGAGGTTTACAACATCAACAATGATCTTGTGACTGCTTAGCCAAGGGATGGGAAGTCATGCTCATCATCTACTTTTGGTGCACTCTGCCTCGGTCCACGTGACTGGTATGAATCACGTTCTGCCCTATCACCACGTTCCCTATCAAATCGATCACCCCGGTCCCGTGACTGAAAAAAATAAAACATTGAAGTTAGCTCAAAAGAAAAGCATAAGTACCTACCTACGCTCAATGTTGCCTCATCTCATGCATATTACAGTTACAAGTTCACATTACAGCATAGGTAATATAAGGAACAGAAAGCAGACATTTGCAATGAAAGATGATACAAATTGTCTGTGTGTTCTACAGATTTCTGGAAACAATCTATATTAAACATTCTTTCTGAGCCACATTATTTTGTATGAAGACACCATCCCAAGACATTTTGGAAAAATTCAAGATACCACTCTTATTTCAGCAGGAATGCTTCTTAAAATATGAACTAGCCTAAAAATGAAATTTTTTGTAATTCTGCACAGAAAATCACACTCACTTTTCTAAAATTATTATTCTTCATGATTAACTGTTACAGTTAACCACACCAAAAGTCTTACCTTCTTCATTGTTTCTGACACATTTATGGACAAAGATATATTTCAGGAACACAAAACAGTTCATCTCTCTTCTTTCACAGCTATACTAACCATACATTCATAAGTAAAATGTTACTATATTTAAAAATACTGCATTTACTTGAATGCAATGAGGTTTATCCCTGAAATCTGGCGCTTAAATATGTGAGGTCATCTTAAATTCGTGTACAATGCGGCAACTCTGAACCGGACTATGCAGAGCCAAACCAAAGCCTTCAATGCCAACATGTGAGATCTGCGCTCTTCTGAGATGTTACACAGCACAGACTGGTAATTATGTACTGCCATTTTGGGACAACCTATCTGTTCCATCTTCAGGGGTCTGGTAATCTGAGAGAACAGAGCATGCCTGAAGTTAACTGAATTTTTTTCTTGTGGGGGGGACTGTCTCCATCATCTGCTTCTTTAAAGACTCCGGACATTTTGGAAATGAACTGTTTCTGTTTTCAGGCATAGAAGCAACTAACATACTGCACCACTTAGATTGAGCTATTCTCAACTGCTGTGCACTGCAGACACAGTAACTTTGTTAAGGTATGCACCTGACAACAAATCTAGTCCTGGATAATAACAAGAAAATGGCCAATGGAAAATTAAAAATTAACTACAAGGCTCAAAAATATAACCTGGACCAATCCACATATTAAAAAGAGCCTTGAACTCATATGATCAGACATGACACCAAGGTCCAGAAAACATGTACTTAAATTCTGAACAACATTAACACCATATGTAAAGAAAATTACAAGTTTATAAACCAAGATACATAAATGCATTACTTAGTCATGTGGATCATAACAGCATGGCAGCACATCTCACCAGAAGTGTTTGTTTAGGGTGCTAAGAAGTGCTGTATATACAATGCAACAGATGGGACCAATGATGATAGTTGTGGAACGGCAGTAAAGAGGATGGGAATGCTAGGAGTGAGTATGAAGATGATGAAGGCAATAACCATGAAGATGGACACAGTGACACTGACTGGTAAACACAGAATCTGACATGTTTTGTGTGTGAAATTAATGATAAAATCTATTTTTGTTATCAAACATTTCACTTTTGGGTGTCATCCTACATTTGGATAAATACATTTTCCCTTGGCAGACGTGTTTTATTTGGGGGGTATTCTAAGCTTACAGTCATCTTGCATTCAGGTAAACATGGTATAAGCATTTTTAAATATCTATACAGTAAAACTCTATTGTGAATATTCTGGGCAAATTCAATGAATATGTCTTGGTATGTGGGACATCTTCAAACGGTATACCTGAAAATACATTATTTTGTAATTCTCTACTGAAATTGATATTCCCTTTACTAGAATATTATTCCAGACACAAATTCTACATTAAATGATCCATCTTTACCAGCAACCTCATTCATTTCAGGTCTTAAATTATTTAGTGATTCTGACATTCTTGAACACAAGATTTTTTACAAGGACAAGTGGTAAATAAAAAGCCCATTCTTGCCTGAACTAGTCCATAAATACCAATTGTAACGCCTAGTTATATGTTGCTTTTTCACCCTTCAACTGGCTCAGCTGTTCACTTACCAAATGTGTATGTACTGTCTTGTATCTTAAGTTGACACTGAAATGCAAAGTTGTTAGACTTCTTTGCAACAAAAATTTTAACTAACACCCAGCTTTTCTTGAATTGACAACAGTTTACAAAAAGTACAGTATATTCTAGTTAACTAGGCCACTGGTTAATTGGGCGCAGCCATTTATTCAGTACAAACCTTAAAGAACAAAAACAAGCAGAGAAAATTACCCAGAAATTGCTTTGCTTGTTTGGGACAACACGCTGTTTAATCATGCTTGTGACTGCACGCCTTCTAGCAGTCACCCAGTAACGAACACCTGCATAATCAGTGTAGCAATTCTGCTTGCAGTGACTGTGTTTGTGACCACTTCTATGGGGCAGTGACTTTATGTGGCCCAAGTGTAAGCACCATTTAGCAGCCAGTAACATACACGTGCGAATTCAGTACAGCAATTCTGCTGGATTACGTAAAATTTCAGACCCCTGCCAAGATGCCACAGAGAGATTTGAAACTAGCTAACAGAATTACGTGCCTTGACCGAATAAAGAGCCTAGCACCGATCATCACTGGCTAGCAGATACAACTGGAGTGCTGAAATCTACAATCACATGTGTTACACAGCAGCAAGATGAAATGCTAGAATGGGCATCACACAAATGACAACGAGCACCATGAACAAGACATGCAACATGTGTACAAACACAGAGGTGTGTCAGCATAACCACTGAAACTGTGGAAAAGCAGTATGTATAAAAATTCTGTGTGTGTGTGTGTGTATCCAACATGCAATGTTTTATACTGTAACCTGTGACCTGTCTGGATCTACCATATTTTTCCAAATTATCTCAAATAAATGGCATAATCATCTGGAAAAATTTACTGAACATAAAATGTGTTTTTATTTTCTCTACTTTTCTCTGAAAGACTTCACATTCTAAGAAGAATTCAGCAATACATCATACATGTACAAAGGTCTTTGTGTAAAGTACCTGTTATGCTCATCAGACTAATGAAACTCAGTTTTCTTCACAGGTTTTCAAAAAAATTCTCATATATCAACTTTGATATAAATCTGTCTAGTGGGAGCAGGGTTGTTGCATGCAGATAGACAACCAAGAGAAAGCTTTACCCTTTCAGTGGTATGCCCGGAAAAGTTCCGGGGCTTTAAATCCTGCCTGTACTGTTCTATCCTGGAAGTTTTCCGTGCTGCATTCAGTGCTCACTACGGTCACACCCGAAATATTCCCGGGCCCATATTATTCATGTTGAAGTGGTTCATATGTTGGATGAAAGATGACAGCACCTTTCCAATCAGCTTATAGCGACCCTTGTG
>JGI20166J26741_11444473_pt1 | contig 26845 bp, 20 predicted proteins | sample TergutCu122P5_FD_26741 | JGI IMG/M metagenome (IMG submission 26741)
ATATTATTATAAGAATCTGCTGTATTGGGATGTTCTAAGCCAAGAACTTTTTTACAGATTTCTAAATCTTTATAATAGTATTCCAATGCTCTACTATAATCGCCGGTATTATAATAAACATTCCCGATATTATTATAAGACTCTGCTGTCTTGGGATGTTCTAAGCCAAGAACTTTTTCTCTGATTTTCAATGCCTTATTATAGTATTCCAATGCTCTATCATAATCGCCGGTACCATTATAAACATTTCCGATATGATTATAAGATTTTGCCGTATCGGGATGTTCCAAGCCAAGTATTTCTTCTCTAAGTATTAAAATTTTTTTATTTATTGAAAGCGCATGGGGGTAATCGCCTATTTTATAATAAAGTTCAGCTATATTATTAAGCGTATGGGCAATTGCCAATAGTTGGCTATCGGAAAGGTCTTTTTTTAGAAGAACGGTTCCTTTGGGTGTTTCTGCGAAATGAGACAAATATTCGGTTTCCATTTCCTTGTAGCGGGTAAGGCGTTCTTTAATCTCATGTATTTGATGGATTGTTTGAATATTTTCGTCTAATTTTAATAATTCCCGGTTTGTTTCTTCTATGCCGATGTCTTCAAATCGGATTTTCAGGTTGCAATAATCGTGGAAGTCGGGAGCGGATTGGTAAAAGCGCAGTTCGAGTTCGGGTGTCATAAAGAAAATAAAGACCTTGTGTTTGCCGGCAATCATGTCGCGCGACATATTCAGATTATAAATGTCATTTACCGCAGGAAAAGGTATTTGAAAATTGACGATAAAAAAGATTTGCTTGTCGCTGTTGTCATCCACCAATTTATTGATGACGCGAAACTTATAGTGTTCCGTATTTTCTTCGTCGAAATACCGCCATTCGTTGTATTGGTTTCGGTCGGAATAGTTCAGTTTAGCAATGTTATCGGCGGAGTAGGTTTCTGCAATGCGTTCCTGCATTTTGTGCGAGGCAAGTATGAAAAAAAAACCTTTTTGGGCAACTTCGAGAATCCATTCTAAGGATTGAAATGCTTTGCCGTTTATATCGGTATTATTCATATTGCTATATAAACTCAATTCAGATAATTATTTCAGCCTGTCTTTTGAATGTTCCTTAATAAAATCCAGAATAAGCGGATGCACGTCGCACCAGCGATCTCCATTATATTCAAGGACTAAGTGAGCTTGAAAAAATTTCAGCATTGCTGCCCTGTCATCAATTTCACATTTACTGTTGTGAATTTTTAAAAGAGCTTCGTAATTTTTAGTTTCAAGCCGCCTTGTCATCATTGATTTTAAATCTGTTAGAGCAATTTCTACATCTTTTTGTTCTATCTTATCTGCAAAAACATTGCGGTGTATTGCACATTTCGCTGCATCAACAATACACGAAAAAACATCTCTAAGTAAGCCGCCGGTCTTTAATATCAATTCTTGTAAAGCCGCATCTTCAAATAAACTTATTTCTGCCCGTTTACCAACAATTTCCTTTATGGCATTAATTCCGCTTGTGCAAATAGCATTATCCTTTTTATTTTTTACTTTTATCATGGGTAATGGTAAAAAATTATAGATACCTTCTAAATCTGCAAAGCGTTCCGTATAAGATAAACTAATGGGAAATGTGTAAATAACAGGGAATTGCATCTGCCCTAAAACATAATAAGAAAAAATATCCAATGCCCTTGACTCGGGAATAACCTTATCAAGGTCTTCAAAAATAATGATCGGATTCTTTTTTAATTTGAAGAAAATCTTGTCTTTTAATTCGTTTATGAAATTCAAACATTTACCCGTTTCACGTTCTATTTTTGTTCTAACTTCAGTACTGCTTGATGTATTAAGTTGTAAATCAGTCTTAATTCCAACAAAGAATGGCAATATCTTCTTTAAGAAATCAGGAATATGCGCACCTGCATTGATTACATCGTTTATTTTTTCATCTTCAATTTTAACATCAGAAATATCACTTTTAAAATATTGTAAAGTTTCTACAACCCATTTTAAATCTAATGATATATTGTTTTTTTCTGCAATATTTAACAAACTTAAAAATATAAGATAAAGAATGTCAAAATGATTAACTGTAAATAAATTTGTTTCTAAATTACAATCGATAATAGTAACAGGCAACTCTTCTTTTTCAAATCTAAATTTCAAATTATTAAGTTCCGTACTTTTACCACAACCACGATGTCCCATCAACAAATGTGTTTTTTTACCTTCGGTTGTTTTACAAGCTTCAAACAAATCATCTATGGGCGAAGGCCTATTTTCTCCCATTCGAACTTCTATTGTATCACAATAAAATTTCTTTAAATCTTCTTTATTATTTAATGCTTGTTTATCGAATACCGGTATAATATCCTTTATTTTTGTCGCCTTTTCCATAATCATACCATTATGAATTATTTTTTGCGAAATTACTCTTTTTCTATTAATTATGCAAATAGAAGTTTACGGCTTCACTGCTCCCGTCAAAACGTTTTTGGCAAATTCTCCTGACGGCGTTAGCGTATAGTTCCAGTCTTTCAATAGCGCGGGTCCCCATTCCGGATCGAAGCACCAGACTAGCCAACTGATTCCTTTACTTTCTAAATACCGGAAAATAGAAGGCCCATACGAATCGGGTGTTCCGGCAACAGTTCCACCAAATTCTGTAGCGACCACCGGATATTTAGCTTGGGCGAATCCAAAATCCATTTCCCACTTGGGTTCCCAAGGTTTAGGACGCTTGAATTCATAAGGGTGCGTCACATAGCCGATATTCGTGGCATTGATTGGCGCTTCGCGAATCGGAGTCAGATCGTAAGCCCAGTCAAAGCCTGCTACCAATACAAGAGCCTGCGGATTGTATGCTCGTATGATAGAAATCTCATTCTCGCAAATTTGTTTCCATTCGTTCCAATTCACCGGTCCCATTTTTCCGCCAAAGGATGTTGGTTCGTTGAACAGTTCCCAAAATGCAATTGTGTTATGTCCTGCGTAATGCCGGGCAACAATACTCCAAAAGTAGTAGGTCTCCTGCAAAGTAGTTTCGTACATTGGGTCTTGAAAGAGTCCGGTCGTCAGGTTTCCGATGGAATGCCAATCGAGCATGATATACATGTTGAGTTCGGTGCACCAGCCTACCGCCTGATCCAGCAGTTTGAGATATTCAGCGGGAGTGCGTCCGCGCCAAGCTGCGGGATGTATTGGAATCCTCACCACTTTGGCTCCCATTTCTTGAACTTTGACGAAGTGTTCCCTGTTCCAATGTCCCTGTGAAGCGAGTTTGTCGGGATCGGAAATCGATAATCCACGGAAAAGGATGGAATTACCTTCCGGATCTACAAATTTGTTTCCTTTGACAGTGATTAAGGGGAGTTTTTTTGCATCGACAGTGAAACGGATGGATCCGGGAGTTTTTTCTCTCCACCATCCTCCGAGTTGTGAGTTTGCTGAAGGCGTTTGCGACATTAGGGGAAGAACCGGCATCAATAAAGATACCAAGACCATTACACGGCCTGAATTAAATAATCGTTTTAAGTTCATAGTATTTTATTTATCATTTATAATAATTCGATTTGCAAATGTAAATAAAAAAGCGGAATCTTATCTCAAGATTCCGCCTTTCAAATGAAAAAACTTAGTGTAAGAGAGACATCAGAAATAAATAACTAATATATCTTTAACTGTATCAATGCTTTATTTAATTGCATTAAGGAAATTTTGATTGGTGATGTATTTAACAAATTCCAAATCGGCAGCCGCTTTGCTTGCAAGTGATGGATCCAGCTTAACGGCTTTCGATAAATTAGAAATGACGTCGTTCAAATTGTTGGTTCGTGAAGCGACAATGGCTTTTAAATAAGAGGTGGCTGCATTCGGATTGGGTACAGCATTCAAAGTTGTTAGCGCTTTGCTGTAATCTTTAGTCAGAATCTGAACTACTGCAGCATTATTGCTTGCTGTATTTCCAAATGAACCGGCAGCTTGGGTATAATTCCCGTTGATAGCGGATAAAAGTCCTAAAGCATTTTTTAATTCACCGACACCGGAAGCTTTTCCGAAAAATTGCTGCGCTTTTGTTTTATCCCCTTTAGTTAATGCTACTAATCCTAAGTTCAGATTGGCTTCGGGAGAATTTCCTGCTAACGACAGCGCTTTATTGAAATTTGTTTCTGCCTCGGCTATTTTCCCGGCTTGAAAATCGGCGACGCCTAAGTTATTGAAGGCGCGGAAATCATTGGGATAAAGCTCTGCCGCTTTTTGATAAATGGTTAGTTTTGTTGCATTGTTAGTTGCCAATGAAGCGGCATACAGCAGTTCTTCCACTGTCAGCGATCTTGGATTGGTAGCGGCTAATTGAGTCAACTGTTCATCACTTTTTCCGATAGTTTCAATATTTGCCGTTAATCGTGAACGACGCAATTGAGGAAGAATTTCATCAGCCAAAACAGAAAAAACGGAAGATATATTTTTTATTTCCTTTTCTCGCTGTTCGGTATCTTTATACATCGAAAGAACACTCAAAATCAATTGTTTATCTTGAATATTCGATTTTTCTACCAATTCTTTGAATCCTTCCCAGTCCTGTGCGGTATATCGTGCTGCAACCGGAACATCCACTTTTGCTTTTTTCATTTCCTGTTTTAGGTAAGTGCTCGTGTTTTGTTCTCGTTTTTCTGCGAGCTTATCATTTAAAGTATAACCGCCGTCGGGAGAAGCGTAAGCTGAAACTTCAACTGCTACATTTTGATTGGGAGCTTGCTTTGCATTTGCGACAACATCCTTCCAGTCCGATACGTTTGCTTTTTTTAACTCGCTTGCACGTAGTTCAGCTTGTTGTATAAGAAACATGATATCAGCGTCATAGGCTTGTTTTATAATCCGTTGGAATTTGTCGGGAGCTATCGCAGGAATTTCCGAACCGGCGTTTAACCAAGCTGCGGTTGCCAAAACACCATCTCCAACTTTGATTTCCGGAAGCGCAACTTCCTTTTTCCCCACATTAGCGGTAAACGTGAGATACAATTCCGAACTTTGCATAGCCGGAACATAATCAAAATTGGAAGTCATTGTTACATTAGCCCCTGTTTTTTGAGGAATTACCTGGCCATTCCCGGCTACCTTTTCCCCTTGATAAGTGTAGGAGGTTCCCCAAGCTTCTCCACCGGAATAGCGCAAAACGGGAATAACTACCACAGAAGCTTTTTTATCAAACCACTTGGGCGGAAACGTGGCATTAATTTTTACCGAAACTTTTCCGGCAATCATTTCCAACGGTTGCGGATCAGATTTAACGTAACTAGCCGCCAACGGTTTAAGACCGGACGAACAGGCGGTAAAAATACCTGTAACTACTAATAATAGAAGAGCGTGAAATTGAATTTTTTTATTCATAATATTGAATGCGAAATAAATAATTAATATGATTTTAAAAAGATTGTGCAAATATATAATAAATAAATAATAATACAAAATATATTTTTTAATACATGATTTTACCGGTATGGAATGAATAATTATTCGCTATTTTCACTATACCGATTGTCCCTTTGGGTTGTTCATGCAGGTTAACCGCTGTTTGACCTGGCTGTATTTGTATTTTTTCCAATAATTGACCTCCAATCGAATAAACGGAAATTTGTCCGGGCGTATTTATAGCACGCCTTAAAGTTAATACACGCCCCGAACGATCGTAATAAAAGCCGGTTTCGTCAGGGATTTTCAGTATGTCGATCGGATCATTGTTTTTGTTTCGCAATAAAGGCTGAATTGCCAACGAAGTTTTCATTGGTTTGGGCATATAGGCATCTGCCGGAATCCATCCTTTATCCGCATCTTTTAACCAAGCTGTATTGGGATGAGAAGCATCATTGAATTTTGTATTATAAACGCAAAAAGGAGCATTGGCAGAATATTGGATGGAATATGAAATGAAAAATTTCTTTGACGATAGGGGAACCGGCTTGTCAAATACAACCAATGATTCGGTTGGAACTGTATTTAACGTTTTATTGGATGAGAAAAAACCGGAAGAGGACGAATAGTTGAGAAATTGAGGGAGGAAACGGGCAGAATCTATTTTTTGTTGAGGCGAAGATTCGCCGGTATAAAGTGAAATCATGACTGCTGAATTGGATGGATTGAACGATAAGGTCGGTAACAGTAAATAAGCTCCATAGATTTCAACCGGATTCGATACTGAAAATTCTTCGGCAAATTCAAGCGTTTGCAAATTACTGTTCCCGAAAACATATCCTCGGTTAGGCAAATCCAAGGTGTCTGTAATTAATAAATCGCCATTGGTGTATTGGGCATTTGCCTTACGGATTACGGGATTCATTTGATAGGGGTCTAATCCCGGATATTGCATGATTCCTATGTTTCGGGGATCTAAATAGGTTTTTAATTGATTAGTAGGATCATTGGTTTCCCAACCCAAGCCCAAAGCGAAAAAATAATCTGTATATCCTTCAACAGGCGGTTTTCCCGAACAATCCGTATTTCCACCTGTTAATCCGCCGACTACTAATTGATTTTCATCAAATAGAGGCGATCCGGAAGAACCGTTCCAAGTTGATCCGAGCGTCCAACCCGGAATGATCCAATGGGAATTATCATCAAAAAAGGTTGAATAATTAGGGATGGAACCTGTACTGATATTTCCATCTTTCATCCCGTATTTTTTTACAGCCAAAGAAGGATGATGTACGTTTGTATGTCTCCCGGTTCCGCTCATATCTCTGTTCCATCCGGCGTAATAGGCATTGAAATAATCGGGAGGAGTTTCCTTCAGTTCCAGTAATGCAATATCTTTCCTCGCTAAGATTGTGAGTGGAACAGCGCCGGCAAGACTCATTTCTTCGCTTCCTTTCATTGGGATCGTTGCATTGCATACCGGACGGTTATAATTAAAAAAAGCAATGATTGTTCCTGAAATATTAATATATGAATCTTTATTGACGGGAAAAGGTTTGCTATCATCGGTGACAAGGCAATGGACAGCGGTTAACAGGTAAGGTTTTCCGTCGTTGGAAGTATTATTAATCAAAGTTCCCGTGCAACCGATATTCCCATTGATGATTAATAAAACGGTTGAACGAATGGTTTCCTCTGTGGCATCTGAACAATAAACATCAGGCATGCAGGAAAAACTGCTGCTATCGTTGCCCGGTTCTTTTCTAAAAATGTTACGGTAGTCGTGGTTTACTTCGGTAATGACAAAGCGTCCGTTAAAAGGCGCATCAGCCGGTTCAGAATATTCAAGGATCACTGATTCACCTGCTACGGGCTGAATCGGCAATCGTTTATCGGGAGAATTATTTCGGTAATCAAAACTCCCGACTACATAGGAATGATCGGCGTTGTAAACAAACAATTTCCCGCCGGGAGGAATTTCAAAATCACTTAAGAGCAGATTGATGGAATAAGCGCCGGAAGAACGAATTCCGATTTGACTCACTGTTGTTCCATCCGGTAAAATTGTTTTTACGGCGTCTTTGCAGTCAATACGGGTGTAAAACTTATGGGCAAATCGATAACTCCCATGTCCGTTTCCTTCATTGATAGCATCTTCTCTTAATACAGAATCCCGATTAAATGCAGGCATTTCGATAAAAAAATGATCTGATCCGGCTCTTAAAACAGAAGGTTGCAAAAAATAAGGCGTACCGCCATGACTGATTTGCGAAAAAGCCAAAGAAGTTGTTATAAGGCTTAATAGTATGATAAGTATACGACTGAATCTCATTTCCGCTATTTTGAAAGACAAAGTTACAATTATATCCCAAAATAATGTAATTTTGCAGTTATTATTTTTAAAACAATAATGAAAGATATTATCATTACTCGTGCTGAAACCGAAAATGCGGTTTTAGTCGGTTTAATCACACCGGAGCAAAACGAGGTGAAAGTCAGAGAATATTTGGATGAACTCGATTTTTTAGCGACCACTGCGGGCATTCGAGCGGTAAAGCGATTTACACAACGCTTGGATATGCCTGATTCAATTACCTTTATCGGTTCAGGAAAATTATTGGAAATCAAAGAATATACTGAAAACGAAGCGCATGCAATCAGTTTAGTGATTTTTGACGATGAATTAAGTCCTAAACAATTACGTAACATAGAAGCAACGCTGAAAGTTCGGATTATGGATCGCACAAGTTTAATACTGGATATTTTTGCTTCTCGCGCTCAAACGGCGCATGCCAAAACGCAAGTCGAATTAGCGCAATACAATTATATGTTGCCTCGTTTGAAACGGTTATGGACGCATCTTGAACGGCAGAGCGGCGGCGGACGAAGCGGTTTTCGAATGCGTGGCCCGGGTGAAACCCAATTAGAAACCGACCGCCGGATTATTCTGAATAAAATTTCCAAACTCAAAGAAGATTTGAAATTAATCGACCGACAAAAATCCACGCAAAGGCAAAATCGAGGAAAAATGGTTCGAGTGGCTTTAGTAGGATACACTAACGTCGGAAAATCAACGTTAATGAATCTGTTAAGCAAATCGGACATTTTTGCTGAAAATAAATTGTTTGCTACATTAGATACAACCGTTCGGAAAGTAACGATCGACAATTTGGCTTTTCTCTTAACAGATACCGTAGGCTTCATTCGCAAATTGCCCACCGAACTAATCGAATCGTTCAAATCAACCTTAGATGAAGTTCGCGAAGCGGATTTGCTGGTGCATGTCGTCGATATCGCTCATCCGGCGTTTGAAGAACATATCCAAGTGGTTGCTCAAACTTTGAATGACATAATCAAAGAAGAAAAACCGCTTATCATCGTTTTCAACAAAATAGACGCTTACACCTATGTCGAAAAAGATGCTGACGATTTAAGCCCGAAAACCAAAGAAAATTTTTCTCCCGAAGAATTGAAGCAAACTTGGATGAATACGCTTCATGAGAATTGCGTATTCATATCGGCAAAAGAAAAACAGAACATAGAAGAACTAAAATCATTATTATATCAAAAAGTTAAAGAAATTCATGTGTTACGGTTCCCATATAATGACTTCCTATATCTACTTTAGCAATTGATCTCACAAGCAAATATAAAAATATTATTTAATGACTTACAGAAAATTAACACCGAATGAAATCGACGATTTGAAATCGCGCAATTGTACGGCCACCGATTGGAATAACATCGAAGTTCACCCGGACTTTAATCCGTTGAATGTTTGTAATGTGTCTTTTTCCGGTAAAATCACCATCGGAAAAACCGACGGAACTTTTACATTTCCGGGCGGATTGAAAAAGCCGGCAGGGCTTCATAACGTTTCGATCCACAATTGTGAAATAGGCGATAATGTATTGATAGAAAACATACAAAATTACATCGCCAATTACACGATAGGCAATCATACCTTGATACAGAATGTAGATCGATTGAGCACAGATGAGAAATCCACTTTCGGCAACGGGACGGATGTTGCTGTGCTAAACGAAACCGGCGGCAGAGAAGTGATGATTAACGACAAACTTTCGGCGCATGTCGCTTATATTTTAGCTTTGTACCGACATCGCCCGGAACTGATACAACGCCTGCGTAAAATGATTCGTTTTTATGCCGAAAAGCATGCTTCAGCCACCGGGAGCATCGGCGACCATGTGCAAATTATGAACGTCGGATTAATTCGCAATGTCAAAATAGGCAACAACGCCTGCATCGAAGGAGCGCGCCGCCTTGAAAACGGAAGCATCAACAGCAACGAACACGATCCGGTTCATGTTGGATACGGCGTGATTGCAGAAGATTTTATTCTCTGTTCCGGATCGCATGTGGAAGACTGCGCAATGTTAACTCGTTGTTTTGTAGGACAAGCCTGTCGTCTTGGTCATGGTTATTCTGCCCGGGATTCGTTGTTTTTCAGTAACTGTCAAGGAGAAAACGGTGAGGCTTGCGCTATTTTTGCCGGTCCTTATACCGTTACACACCACAAATCTACGCTGCTGATTGCCGGCATGTTCTCGTTCATGAATGCAGGTTCGGGGTCCAATCAAAGCAATCACATGTATAAATTAGGCCCTATTCATCAGGGAATTATTGAAAGAGGCGCAAAGACAACCAGCGATTCCTACATTTTATGGCCTGCCAAAATCGGCGCTTTCTCGTTGATTATGGGACGACACTATCGTAACTCCGATACATCGGAATTGCCTTTTTCTTATTTAATTGAAAGTAATGATGAAACCATTTTAGTTCCCGGAACCAATTTGAGAAGTGTAGGAACGATTCGAGATGCACAAAAATTTCCCAAAAGAGATAAAAGAAAAGATCCGCAGTTGATGGATCAAATCAATTTCAATCTGTTAAGTCCCTATACCATTCAAAAAATGTTTAAGGCAATCGATATTTTAAACGGATTACAGGAGACCTGCGGATATACTTCAGAATACTATACCTATCAAAGTTGTCGGATTAAGAATTCTTCTTTAAAAAAAGGAATCGATTTATATCATATTGCCATCAAAAAGTTTTTAGGTAATTCAATTATTTCCCGGTTAAAGGGGAAAAACCTTACTTCCGTAGAAGCGCTAAGAAACCGCTTGAATCCGGGAACAGACGACGGTTTAGGAGAATGGCTTGACATTGCCGGGTTGATCGCTCCCAAGAAATTAATCGACCGGATGTTAAATGATATCGAATCGGGTAAAATCGATAAACTCAAAGAAATCAATCGCATTTTAGAAGAAATTCATTGCAATTATTACACCTTGGAATGGACATGGGCTTGGGATAAAATTCAATCTTATTACGGATATAAGCCGGATACAATCACTGCGGAAAATATTATTCAAATTGTTGATGACTGGAAAGAAGCAGTGGTCAATTTAGACAAAATCCTTTATCAAGACGCTAAAAAAGAATTCTCGCTATCGGCTCAAACCGGTTTCGGCGCAGATGGAAGCAATGACGAACAACGCTTGGATTTTGAACAAGTACGAGGCATTTTTGAACAAAACACGTTCGTATCTTCGATTCTACAGCACATCGAGGAAAAAACAAAATTAGGAGATACGGTTATAAATGAAATGGAATCTTTGAGATTATAATTTTTTGACTTACATATTAATAATAAATTTTATCAAGGGAAAAAGAAAAAAAAACCAAATTTCATCAATAATCATAAAGAAAAAAATAATACCTTTGCAGCTTAATTTTTCACATTTTTTTCATGAAAAAGTATAAATTTTTATTCTTAATTGCCGGTTTTTTAATCACTTGTGTATTTAATATGCAAGCGAGCGAAGCAAATTTGGCAATCCCCGATCTGCACGAGGGAACTTTTCATATTTTCGGTGGAGAAATTTCATCTTGGAATTTCCTTTTTTATGGGGCTATTATTATTGCCGGAACCCTCGGGTTCAGTTTGTATTTGTTTTCTCAAGTCAGAAAACTTCCGGTGCATTATTCGATGTCGAAAGTTGCCAATATTATTTATGGAACCTGTCGTACTTATCTTCTTCAACAAGGGCGCTTTTTACTTATGCTGTTTGGCATAGTCGCCATTATTCTTTGCGTTTACTTTTTCGGACTTCTTGGAACCTCTGTCGGTACGGTTGTTCAAGTTCTAATATTTTCCATTCTCGGCATGAGCGGTTCTTATTTAGTCGCCTGGTATGGAATCAGAGTGAATACGTATGCAAACGCTCGAACTGCTTTTGCATCATTGAGAGGGAAACCTTTGGAAGTTGTCAGCATTCCCTTGCGTGCCGGAATGAGTGTGGGGTTATTTCTCATCTCATTAGAATTGGTAATGATGATATTTATTTTACTGTTTGTCCCTCGTGAAATTGTAGGAATATGTTTTCTCGGATTCGCTATCGGAGAATCGATGGGCGCCAGCGCTTTACGTATCGCCGGAGGGATCTTCACTAAAATTGCAGATATCGGATCCGATCTGATGAAAGTGGTTTTCAAAGTGAAAGAAGACGATCCACGAAATCCCGGCGTAATTGCCGACTGCACCGGCGATAATGCGGGAGATAGCGTTGGCCCAACCGCCGACGGCTTTGAAACCTATGGAGTAACCGGCGTAGCGCTAATTACTTTCATTACTTTAGCAGTTCCGGATCCGAGTATCCAGGCCAAATTAATCGTATGGATTTTCGGGATGCGCTTCTTAATGGACTTTCTTTCCGGCTGTTCTTTTTTCATCAATCAAGCCATCTCAAAAAAACTTTATGCGAATAAACAGGATTTTGATTTTGAAGCTCCTTTGATGCGGTTAATATGGACTGCGGCAATTATATGTATTTCCGCAAGTTTCTTCATGAGTCATTTATTATTGCATGATTTGTCGGATCCGACGATTTGGTGGAAACTGTCGGTTATTATCGGTTGCGGAACGCTGGCGGCATTGTTAATCCCTGAATTTACCAAACTGTTTACCAGTTCCAAATCAAGACATGTCAATGAAATCGTGACTGCCTCCCGCGAAGGAGGTCCTTCTTTAAATATTCTATCCGGTATTGTGGCAGGGAATTTCGGCGCTTTTTGGACGGGATTATTGGTTGTTGGATTGATGACTATCGCATATTTTACCGCTCAAATGGGATTAACCGCGATTCTTGGAACCCATTCATCTATTTTTGCGTTCGGATTAGTCGCTTTCGGTTTTCTTTGCATGGGGCCGGTAACTATTGCTGTCGATAGCTACGGACCGGTAACCGACAACGCACAATCGGTATTTGAACTTTCTCAAATTGAACAAATCCCCGGTGTTGAAAAATCCATTGAAAAAGAATTCGGATTCAAACCCGACTTCGAGAAAGGAAAACATTTTTTGGAAGCGAACGACTCTGCCGGCAATACATTTAAAGCGACTGCCAAGCCGGTGTTAATCGGAACGGCAGTGGTAGGAGCCACTACCATGATTTTTTCTATCATTCTATTGTTGGAAAAAGTCGGATTGTTACATCTGTCGCTGACAGACCCGCAAGTGATGTTGGGCTTAATCTGTGGAGGCGCCGTTGTATTTTGGTTTAGCGGAGCATCCATTCAAGCGGTTACCACCGGCGCTTATCGTGCCGTCGAATTTATCAAACGGACATTCAATATGGATAATACCGAAGCCAATGAAGAAGATTCGAAAGTTGTGGTGAAAATATGCACTCATTATGCACAAAATGGAATGTGGAATATTTTCATCGCATTAATTTCCATTACTTTAGCCTTTGCTTTTATGGATCCTAACTTTTTTGTCGCTTACTTAGTGTCGATCGCAATTTTCGGTTTATTTCAAGCCATTTATATGGCAAACGCCGGCGGTAGCTGGGATAATGCAAAAAAAGTGGTAGAAGTCGATTTGAACGAAAAAAATTCACCTTTGCATGAAGCTGTAGTGATCGGCGACACGGTGGGCGATCCTTTCAAAGACACTTCATCCGTATCATTAAATCCAATCATTAAATTCTCTACTTTATTCGGATTGCTGGCTACGGAAATTTGTATCGAAATGAAAACCGGTTCGGAATTTGATTATTCAACCTATATTGCCATCCCATTTTTTATCATTGCGTTAGTCTTTGTCTGGCGATCGTTTTATAAAATGCGAATACCGGAGAAAAAGTAAACAGGGGAAAGGGCGGCTGTAAAGAAAAGGGATGAGGCTGTCTCGAAAGTCTCATCCCTTTATTTATTTTTCTTTGTCTTTCTTTCTTTTTTAATGACCGCCAAAACATCCGTTCCTGTGCCGATCCGATAGCCTGCTGAGGAAAACAATATACCACCGTTACTTGAAAGATAAATTGTCAATGGGAAATTATCTTGAAATTTGATTTGCAATGCGTTGGTTGCCGATTTCAGTAACTCTCGTTGCCGATCGCTGCCCCAAACGGTATTGGATGGTAATCCTTTAAAAGCAGATGCATCAAAAGTTTTCGTTTCTTTATCGTCCGGGATCATAAACAGCGCTCCCCCGCCCCATTGATCCAATTCCGCCTGCACGCCGGGAAAATCCTGCAAAATATGTTTCGATGGTTCTTTTCCGGGATCCAGAAAACAGAGAACCAACCCTTTTCCTTTGGATAATTCTTTCAAACTTGCCTTTGAACCCTCTTTCGTCGTCACTACCGAATTCATGTCGATAATGCCTTTTACCGGCAGTTTTCCTTCGGTTTTGGGAATATGAATTTCCATCTTCCGTTTTGTATTTCCCTTTAATTCAAAATATTCGGTATGAACAAAAACCGAGCCGTCATTTGCTCGACTACCGATTAATAGCCGGTAATATCCTGCATCCAATTTCAGTGTATAAGGTAAATTTACCACAGCCGGATTTCCTTCATAATCCAAAGTATGAAACTCGCCGCCTTTGAAGTAAGCAAGTGAATAATTTGCAGTATAGATAGGTTTTATAATGTTCTCTTTTGCATTTAGCAGGGTTAAATTTGCCAAAGATAAATGCGTCGGAGCGATTTCAGGTTGCAGATACACATCGATCCATGCCCCGTTTTTAAAATATTGCGGTCGGGAAGTTGCCGGTTCTATCCGAGCCGGAATCCCGAAATTGCGACAAAGTGCGACAAAAAAGATATTCCGAGAACGGCTGTCTGTAATTCCTAACTCATAAACACCCTGAGGTGTGATCCGGCAATTGTAATAATTTTCATCTTCATTAAGAACTATTTGCTTATTTACATAATCAATAATTGAATCTACATCCCGGGAAGCCGAAAAGTTGTTAAAGTTCCAAGGTTTAATCAATTCCAATTCGATTCGCGGAGAATAAATATAACGAACGACCCAATCTTTGGGAGTACCTTCTTTTATTTTCCGAGTTTGCAAGTGTGCGGTCAAATAATCGGCTGGCGTATCGCGCAGGTCTTTTGTCGTCAAGGATGATAAAAATGGAAATATATCGGGATTATTTTTTTCTTTAACCATAAAAATACTTATTTCCTGCCAATTGCCCTGCGAGCCGTTAAGGTATTTCCAAACGGAATCTTTATTCAACTGATGTTCTTCGGCTAAACGATACGCTTGCTCTTTTGAGATAAACGTATTCATATAAGCGTTGCGGACAGAATCTTCATAAGCTGATCGGAAGGCATTGGCGGCGATTTTTTCCCGAGAAAGTCCATTGACCTGCTGTTCGGGTGGAACATTCATCACTAAATCTTCGCTATAAGCCTCGCCCCGCCGACGGTTCAATTTCACAACCGTCAGCGTATCTTGTGGTTCGGATTTTCGATAACCGTATTTATCGTCTTTACTTGTCCAAATCATCAAATCGCCTTTACCGGAAATGATAGATACTTCTCCATCCGTTCCGGTCTCGTTTTCGGCAATGGAATACAGCTCGGCATAGTTATACACTTGAAAACGAACGCGGGCGCCTTCCACCGGAAGATCGTTTTCGTCAGTTACACGCACTTTCAGCTTACGGGTTTCGGCATATTTTTCCAACAGGTTAATTTTGGAATACAACGGCGTTTCGAGATTTTTTTCTTCCGGCCCTTTGTATAATCCGAAAACATTGGTATGAACCATCATCGCCCGTTTGGCAGGACCGGTGAACCATGCTATATCTAACTCCGGTTCCGGTTCGCAGGCGCCGAGATAATGCCACCTGCCGTCGACCCAAACTTCCACCCAGGCATGGTTATCGTCGGTATGCGCCCAGCGCGGCGTGTAGCATTGACGTGCCGGAATACCGACCGACCTGAGCGCTGTTACCGTGAAAGTCGACTCTTCGCCGCAACGCCCCCACGAAGTGCGAACCAAAGCCAAAGGCGCTGAAGTTCGTCCGTCGGTTCCACGATAAGTTACTTTCTCGTGGCACCAATGATTCACTTCTAAAGCCGCATCAACCATCGACAAATTTTTTATGCGGTCTTTCAATTCATCGAAAAAAACCATTCGAGCCGTATCTAAATTTTCATTATTCACGCGATAAACCAGCACAAAATGTCGAAATATATCGTCGGGAACAGTCTTTCCCCAAGAAAAACAATCGCGCGCTTTGAAAGCGGCATCCACCTGTTTCAGAAAAAATTCGCCATCATAATCCGCCAAATCGCTCAAAGGCATATAAGCATAAAGAAATTCGAGTGCTTCGCATTGTTCCGGACTTAAATTTTCTTTATCAAAAACGGTGAACAAGGCTTCACTCCGGTTGGCGGCAATTTTCGTTCGCTTCTCAAACTGTTCGTGCACTTGCCTGCGATAGGTTTCGTCTTTCAAAAACCGGTTTTCTCTTTTGGCGCAAGAGGGAGCTAAAAGTATCCCTGCCAAAAGGAATAAAGAGAATATCAGATTTTTCATAAATAACTAATGTTATGTTAACTCAAATTTGGCGCATCGTCATTGCGAGGGAAGCGAAGCAATCCAGAACATGCCTTACTTTTTTCGCATCGGGATGAGCCAATACGTATTCCTCATCCGGTCGGCTTAATTTTTCGTTTCGGTAGATCATCGAGCTTGGATAACTGCTTCGGAAAGTGCCATGAATTTCTTTTGCTCCGGTATTCCTAATCAAATCCGTAACATTTTCCGGCGTAATTCCCGAGCCGGGCATGATGATGATTCGTTCACCGGCTTTTTCAATCAGTTTTCGGATTACATCTGCGCCTTCGTTAGCAGTATCATATCCGCCTGAAGTTAATATTCGTTCACAACCCATTTCTATGATTGTTTCCATTGCCCGAAATAAATCGACGCACCGGTCGAAAGCACGGTGAAACGTAACTCCCATTACATATTGATGCGCGATTTCTATTAATTCTCTATTCCTTTCTTTATCGACTGTTCCGTCCGAATGAAGCATTCCAATAACAATTCCGTCGCATCCGGTTTTCCCGCAAAAATGAATATCGGATTTCATGATTTCAAATTCGGTATCGTTGTATAAAAAATCTCCGCCACGAGGACGAATAATCACATACAATTTGACATGCAATTTTTTCCGCGCAAATTCAATTTGGGCGGGAGATGGCGTAGTTCCACCTTCCGGAAGATTGGCGCAAAACTCAATCCGATGCGCTCCGGCCGTTTGAGCAATTACTGCGTTACAAACAGAATCAGCGCATATTTCAAGTATTCTTTCTTTTTTTTCCATAAAGGTACAAAAGTAATAAAAATATAGTCTTTTCTTTTTCGTTTTTACTGTTTTTTGTACCTTTACATCATAAAAAGACATATTTCCGTTATGAACGACGTCGTATTTTCCAAACAGACAGAGGATTTTGTTAGAACAGCCCTTGAATTTTGCGTTTTGGTTGAAAAACATTCGCAAGGCGAAAAGGATTATTTTATCGATAATATGATTAAAGTTCTGTTGTTATTATATTTGAAAGTAACGATTATTCCCTCCGTCGAAGAAAATTACGATTCGGATTTGGAAATCAAGATGAGCGAAGAAATGTATGAACGTGTGGAAAATTCCATCAGCCGGTTACTGGGTAATGATAATCTTTATTTAGAAACGTTTCATCCGGATATTCGATTAAGCGATTCGCCGGTTGCAGTAAAAATCTCAGAAGATTTAGCTGATATTTATCAAGATTTAGGTAATTTTATAGCCGTTTTCAAGAATGGACAAAAAGAGACGATGAACGATTCTTTGGCTCTCTGCATTTTTAATTTTGAAAAATATTGGGGGCAACGATTATTAAACGCCTTACGAGCACTGCATTACTTAAAATACAGCAATGATACCGAATAATATAAAAAAAGTTGAAAAGCATAACAAAAGAAGAAATAGCAAGCTTTGATTCGGAAGAATTTAACGGTCAAATCTTAGTCGTAGATAGTCAGTCTAAAGTGATTCCGGCGATCGATTATTTATCGAAATTCAGAAATTTAGGTTTTGACACTGAAACTCGTCCCACATTTAGAAAAGGAAATCAAAACAATTTAGCCCTGATACAATTAGCGACAGATGACCGGTGTTATTTGTTTCGGATCAATAAGATTGGTTTTTCACCGGCGCTTGTCCGATTATTGTCCGATAGGAATATTCAAAAGATTGGCCTTTCTCTAAGAGACGACTTTACAGGAATGAGTCGACAAATGAAATTCTCTCCCCAAGGCTTTATCGACTTGCAAAAAATGGTTTCGGAATACGATATTGCCGATATCAGTTTACAAAAGATTTATGCCATTCTGTTTCAAAAAAAAATATCCAAAAACCAACAATTAAGTAATTGGGAAGCTGAAAGTTTATCCGATGCGCAAAAAAAATATGCCGCTATAGACGCTTGGGCTTGTCTGAAAATTTACGAAAAACTATGTCATACAAACGTGTCTACCTGAATCCCAAAAAAGAAGAATCCTTAAAACGATTTCATCCTTGGGTATTTTCCGGGGCAATTCATCATACAGACGAAATGCTTGAAGAAGGAGAAATCGTTGACATTTACGATTTTAATAATAATTACATGGCAACCGGCCATTGCCAAATCGGTTCGATTGCAGTTCGCATCCTGACTTTTCATCAAGAAACAATTAATCCCGAATTTTGGAAAAAAAGGTTAGATGCCGCTTATCATCTTCGCAAACAATTAGGATTAGTTAATAATCCTTATAATATGATTTATCGTTTAATTCATGGTGAAGGAGATAATTTGCCCGGCTTGATTATAGACATTTACGGAAATACGGCAGTTATGCAGGCTCATTCGCCCGGAATGCATATTGCCCGCCATGAAATAGCCTTTGCTTTAAAAGAATTGTCCGGTAACTTCATAAAAAACATTTACTACAAATCGGAAGGGACGCTTCCTTTCAAAGCGAATTTGGAAGCTGAAAACGGTTATCTCTACGGGGGCACGGAACTTCCGGATTTTGTGATAGAAAACGGTTTAAAATTTCGAGTTGATTGGGTAAAAGGTCAAAAAACCGGTTTTTTTGTTGACCAACGAGACAATAGAACGCTATTGGAAAAATACGCGGAAAATCGTAAAGTTTTGAATTTATTTTGCTATACGGGAGGATTTACGGCTTACGCCATGAGAGGAAATGCCGACTTGGTTCATTCCGTCGACAGTTCGTCAAAGGCCATTGACATGACAAGACTGAACATGAATTTAAATTTCCCGAACGATAACCGACATCAAGCTTTTCCGGAAGATGCATTTCGCTATCTGGAAAAAACCGATCAACCGTATGATCTGATCATCTTGGATCCTCCTGCTTTTGCTAAACATCGAAATGTATTGAAGAACGCTTTACAAGGCTATAAAAAATTGAATGCAGCTGCATTTGAAAAAATTCAACCTCAGGGTATTGTTTTTACCTTTTCTTGTTCGCAAGTAGTTAGTAAAGAAGAGTTTCGACTTTCTGTATTTAGCGCCGCCGCTCTCTCAAAAAGAAATATAAAAATTATACATCAACTAACTCAGCAACCCGATCATCCAATAAACATTTATCATCCTGAAGGAGAATATATTAAAGGATTAGTACTTTCAGTTGAATAGTTAATTTAACGTTAATTATAGTTAAATATTCATTTTTCTACTTAAAATATTATGTTGAATAACATATTTTATTTACCTTTGCACTGTGTTTTTCATGGTATTAGATTTAAGGTTAACAATGAAGATTGGTTGTCGGGATGACAACCTTTCCTTTTTTAAATAGTTTTTTTCTCATAACCGGATAAACAGATCGTTTTTAGAACTTATTTATATCTTTTTTTATATCTTTGTCTCCGAAATTCATTAATAATATTAAATTCGATACTCATGAAGAAAATAATTTCTGTTATTGCATGTGTGCTATTAAGCTACGGAATTCCTTTATTCGCGCAAAATAAACTGATCATTAACGCTGATCAAGGCAAAGAACCTATCAATAAAAACATCTACGGGCATTTTTCGGAACATCTCGGACATTGCATTTACGGCGGTTATTGGGTAGGTGAAAACTCCCCGATCCCAAATACACGCGGAATTCGCAACGATGTAGTAAAAGCGTTGAAAGATATTCAAATTCCCAATCTTCGATGGCCCGGCGGCTGTTTTGCCGACGAATACCATTGGATGGACGGCATCGGCCCTCGCGACAAACGTCCGAAAATGGTTAATACTCACTGGGGAGGGGTGACTGAAGATAATAGTTTCGGTACGCATGAATTTCTCGATCTGTGCGAGCAATTAGGCTGTGAACCTTATATCACCGGTAATCTCGGCAGCGGAAGCGTAGAAGAAATGTCGAAATGGGTGGAATACATATCATTCGGCGGAGAAAGTCCAATGGCAAATCTACGTAAACAAAATGGTCGCGAACAACCTTGGAAAATTAAATTCTGGGGAGTCGGCAACGAAAGCTGGGGATGCGGCGGAAATATGACTCCCGAATTTTACTGCGACCAATATCGCCGTTATGCCACCTATTGTCGTAACTACGACGACAATCGCCTTTATAAAATCGCTTGCGGTGCGAACGATGCCGATTATAATTGGACAGAAGTTTTAATGAAAAACATCGGTCGCCAAATACAAGGATTGTCATTGCATTACTACACCATTCCTTCCGGCAATTGGGGCAAAAAAGGTTCGGCAACACAATTCGACGAAACCGAATATTTCAACACAATATCCCGTACACTTGTCATGAATGAACTGATTAGCAAACATTCAACAATAATGGATAAATACGATCCGCAAAAAAGAGTCGGACTAATGGTTGATGAATGGGGTATTTGGACAGATGTTGAACCCGGAACCAACCCGGGATTCCTCTATCAACAAAACTCTTTGCGCGATGCGATTGTAGCAGCCGTTAACTTAAATATCTTCAATAATCACTGCGACCGCGTAAAAATGGCTAATATTGCACAAACCGTCAATGTGTTGCAAGCTGTCGTCCTCACGGACAAGGAGAAGATGTTACTCACGCCGACGTATTGGACCTATTTTTTGTATAAAGTGCATCAAAACGCTACTTTATTGCCAATATCCCTATCCACTGATTCTTACGAATTAAACGGTAAAAAAATGGATGCAATCAGCATTTCGGCATCTAAAGACGTTTCAGGAAAAATCCATATTACCTTGGTGAATATCGACCCGAATAAGACGCAAACAGTTGAAACCGAGTTACGGGGTTTTACTGCAAAAAAAGTATCCGGGAAAATACTGACTTCCGCTAAAATCAATGATTACAACACATTCGAAAAACCGAATACCGTCTATGTTAAAGATTTCGGAGATGCCAAATTATCGGCAGGAAAGTTGAATGTTTTTTTACCCTCCAAATCGGTGGTTATGCTGGAAATCGAATAAGATATCACTAACTGAATATAGTATAAAAATAAATTATATTTGTAATATTAATAAATTTTATATTTATGAATTGGACTTCACATCAATTTATTTGGCTTGATTGGTTAATTATCGCAATCGGCGTAATAAGCATTGCGTGGGCTGTATGGATCGCGATCCGGAAACAAAAACGTCTTGCCGGCGAATCCAGTCGCGAGTATTTTCTTGGCGGTGAACCTTGGTGGGTAATGGGCGCAGCCATTTTTGCCGCCAACATCGGTTCGGAACATTTGGTTGGATTGGCAGGCGCCGGTGCAGAAACAGGAATGGGAATGGCGCACTGGGAAATGCATGGCTGGATGATTATCATTTTTGGTTGGGTTTTCGTACCATTCTACAAGCACAGTCGTGTTTTTACAATGCCCGAATTTTTGAATCGTCGTTATACGCGCGCAACAAGTTCTTGGCTGTCAATTATCACTTTGGTTTCGTATGTTTTGACAAAAGTATCGGTAACAGCTTTTACCGGTGGAATTTTCTTACAAAGTTTGCTCGGTTTGCCTTTTTGGTACGGTGCAATCGGATTGGTATTGCTGACCGGTATTTTCACCGTAGCTGGCGGTATGAAAGGCGTGATGACGCTCTCAAAAATTCAAACGCCAATTTTGATTATCGGCTCTTTTCTTGTGTTGTTTTTGGGATTGCTTGCTTTGGGAGGTGGCTCCATTACTTCCGGATGGACAAGTATGATTGACCATGCTAAAAGTCTGAACCAGGGTTTTGGAACCAATCACTTGATGCACTTCGACAAAGCGGACCCGTTGTATGAAAAATTTCCCGGAATTTGGGTTATTTTAGGCTCAGCGATTATCGGTTTTTGGTATTGGTGTACCGACCAACACATTGTTCAACGCGTATTAGGTGGAAAAAATATGAATGAAATGCGCAAAGGCGCTATTTTAGCAGGCTATCTCAAGCTCCTGCCGGTATTCATGTTCTTAGTTCCCGGAATGATTGCCGCCGCTTTAGCAGCAAAACCGGAATCGGGATTCACAATGGGAAGCATGGATGAAGCCTTCGGCTCAATGGTCAAATTCGTGTTACCTGCCGGTGTGAAGGGAATCGTTACCATCGGCTTTATTTCCGCTTTGGTAGCTTCGCTGGCTGCATTTTTTAATTCATGCGCAACACTTTACACCGTCGATTTTTACAAACCGAAACATCCGGAAGCAAGCGAAAAGAAACTCGTTTGGATTGGTCGCGCCGCTACCTGGGTAGTTGTTTTGCTTGGATTGGTATGGATTCCCGTTATGAAAGGACTTGGGAGTCTTTATGCCTATTTGCAGGATGTACAATCGTTATTGGCTCCGGCTATTGTAGCCGTATTTGTTTTGGGAATCTTTTCTAAAAAAATCACGCCTAAAGCAGGCGAAACAGGCATTATCGTCGGTTTTTCAATCGGAATTATTCGTTTAATATGCAATATCTTCAAAGATAATTTAAATGCTATGAACCTTAGTAGTTTAAATTGGTTTTGGAATACCAACTGGCTGATATTTGAAGTGTATTTATTACTTTTCATAATCGTCGTAATGATAATTGTAAGCTTGTTTACAAAACAAGCAAGCGAAGAAAAACTTGCGGGTATTACCTATTTTTCCCAAACTCCGGAGCAACGAACGGAAACTCGTAAAAGTTGGTCTAAATGGGATGTTCTGACCAGCGCTATTGTTATCGCTTTTTGTATAGCTTTTTATATCTACTTTTGGTAACACATCATTATGTTGAAAAAATTAAAACAGGAAGTGCTCCAAGCCAATCTCGACTTAGTTAAACACGGATTGGTGATCTTCACATGGGGCAACGTCAGCGTCATAGACCGGAAAAAAGGCTTGGTAATTATCAAGCCTTCCGGCGTTTCCTACAACGATATGAAAGCTGACGATATGGTCGTCGTGGATTTGGAAGGGAATGTAGTAGCCGGAAAGTTGAAGCCTTCTTCCGACACTGCTTCGCATTTAGTTTTATATCAATCATTCCCGAATGTCGGCGGTATCGTCCATACACATTCAGCGTTTGCAACCGCTTGGGCGCAAGCCGGAAAAGACATTCCGAATATCGGAACGACTCACTCCGATTATTTCAAGGATGACATTCCCTGTACGCGTTCGATGACGGCAGAAGAAGTGAGCGGACATTACGAACGCGAAACGGGAAACGTAATTGTTGAACGTTTTAAGGACTTCAATCCCGATTTTACGCCCGGCGTGTTGGTAAAAAATCACGGCCCTTTTGCCTGGGGAAAAAATGCTCATGATGCTGTTCATAATGCCGTCGTTTTGGAGCAAATTGCCAAAATGGCGTTCATCTCCTTCATGATTAATCCCGAATTAAAAATGAATGATGAACTTATCAAAAAGCATTTTTACAGGAAACACGGAGATGGGGCGTATTATGGGCAAAATATATGAATAACGACAATACCGCAGTATTATTGATTCACTGCCCCGACCGGCCGGGAATTTTGGCTGCTGTTACCGATTTTATCAATCAGCAAAAAGGTAACATTCTTTATCTTGACCAGTATGTAAACAGGCAGGAACACATTTTCTACATGCGGGTGGAATGGGAACTCGACGAATTTATCGTTCCACGTGACGAGATAGAAGATTATGTGAATAATTTGCTTGCTAAGCGGTATAATATGTATTTCCGTCTCTATTTCAAAGATATAAAACCGAAAATGGCTATCTTTGTTTCGAAAATGTCACATTGTCTGTTCGATTTATTGGGAAGATATTATGTAGGCGAGTGGAATGTTGAGATTCCGTTGATTATCAGCAATCATCTCGATTTACAGCCAATTGCCGAAAAGTTTGATATCCCGTTTCATTATTTTCCCCTAACAAAAGAAAACAAGGAAGAACAAGAAGTAAAAGAGGTGGCACTATTGAAAGAACATCGGATCAATTTTTTGGTATTAGCTCGCTATATGCAGGTTTTATCGCCTGCTTTTGTAGAGCAATATCCCAATAGAATAATCAATATCCACCATTCATTTTTACCGGCATTTGCGGGAAAGAAGCCATATCATGCGGCTTATGAACGAGGTGTGAAGATAATCGGCGCCACCAGCCATTATGTAACCAACGATTTGGACGCCGGCCCGATTATCGGGCAGGACGTGGTGCAGATAACGCATAAAGATACGATAGAAAGTATGATGCATAAGGGGCAGGATTTGGAAAAGATAGTCCTTTCGCGAGCAGTAGAACGTCATATTGAAAGAAAAATTTTAACATACAAAAATCGCACGGTTGTTTTTGATTAGAAGTTTTGAACAATGGTTAGATAAAAAATAGTTGAGAAAATATGCCCGATATTGTAAAAAAGAAATAGAAACCATTGCAGTTGATAATAACAATCTGCATGAATTTGCAATAATATTAATAAAATAATTATTAGAGCCGACACTATCAAAAACGGGGCAATACCTGCAAAGCCGTAAGAACAGGATAAAATAAAACAATATGGATTCACAAAAAGTGGACATGTTTATTTTGACAAACAACAAATTCTTTGAAAGTTACCAAATCACTCAAATCAGAGAACGGCTTTTACAAATGGACGATTCTAAATGGGTAATGATTCAAACCTTTCAATTCAAAGACCCAACTACAAGTTTGGTTGTTTCATTACTTGGCGGTAGCTTGGGAATTGATCGCTTTTTTATTGACGATGTCGGACTTGGAATCGCGAAACTTCTGACTTGCGGCGGCCTTGGAATTTGGGCTATCATCGATTGGTTCTTAATTATGGGAGCTACCAAAGAAAAAAATATGGCAAAACTTCAACAAGTTTTGTATTAATGCCTATCAGCAGAAGTAAGCTATATACTATCTTGATTATAGCCTGTTTAGTAGGCTATCTATGGATTTTTTACAGCAATACGAAACTTCAACCGAAAGACAGTACAGTAGAAGTTTGCCTGTTTAAACGTGTTACACATATACCCTGTCCTTCGTGCGGTTCAACAAGATCTGTGCTTTCAATCATTCATGGAGATTTTTTACAAGCCTTTTATATAAATCCACTCGGTATAATCATTGCAGGTATCATGTTGATAACGCCGGTTTGGGTATTATTCGATATTATAACAAGAAAAAAAACTTTGTATGATTTTTACATACGGATAGAAACGCTATTAAAAAAGCCGGGAATTGCAATACCATTTATCTTACTTGTACTGATTAATTGGATATGGAATATAATAAAAGAATTATGATATACAAAAAAACATTTATTTATAAGCCTGAAGAGTATGAAGCAGAAAAAGCGTCTAACAGCTATTTAATGTCTTTAGTCGTTTTTATTGTAGGGCTTCCTTTACCCTTCGTTAACTTGCTATCATCCTATTTTTTCTATATAGGTAACAGAAAAGGAACGTATTTTGTGCGTTGGCATTGCATACATGCTTTGCTTGCACAACTGTTTCTGTTTTTAATCAACACCCTTTGCTTTTTATGGGCTATTGCAATTATTGTTGATTTAACGACAATCAACAATTTATTCATTACCTATACAATTACTATTCTTATTTTTAACTTAGCCGGATTCATCGCCTCTGTCTATTCGGCTGTTCAAATAAGAAAAAGGATACATGTCGAATGGTGGTTTTTTGGAAGTCTCACAAACTTAATTTGCAAAGTATGAAAAAGGCAGCTATACAAGGGTTAATACTGATATTACTCTTTTTCTCAATCTGGTTTCTTTTGTTTCAGGTTAATTGGGTGTCCGTTTTAAAAATTGAAAAGATTACAAAAAAAACGGAGCAAAAACTTGGCAGTTTATATTTGAATATTTTCAAAGGGACAAACAATGAAATTGACGATCAATTTATTATTGATTCGATCGACAGTCTTGTAACTCAAATCTGCGTCAGCAATGAAATTAACAAAGAACGGATAAAAATTCATGTGTTAGACAAAGATGAAGTTAATGCCTTTGCCCTGCCGGACGGTCATCTTGTAATATACAGCGGTTTAATTTTAGCTGCTGAAAATCAGGAAGAATTAAGCGGAGTAATATGTCACGAAATAGCGCACATCGAACTCAATCATGTGATGAAAAAACTCGTAAAGGACGTTGGTATATCTACTTTACTCTCAATGGCAACAGGAGGTAGCGGTTCAGAAATTATCAAAGAATCTGCAAAAACGTTATCATCCACAGCTTTTGACAGAGGTTTAGAAAAAGAAGCGGATATCAATGCAGTCAAATACCTTATTAAAGCAAACATCGATCCGGAGCCATACGCAGATTTTCTATACCGGCTTTCCGAAGAAGAAGGTGATGCAATGAAATATTTGTCATGGATCAATACGCATCCCTTGTCAAAGGAGCGGGCTGAATATATTATGGAACACAATAACAAGGAAGTAACAGATACTGAACATATTTTGTCGCAAAAAACATGGGATAAAATGAAAAGAATATTAAGTGAAAATAATTCATAATTCATAATTTTTATAATCATGAACTACAAAGATTTAGAAGTCCGGTTCATTACCGGCGCACAGTTATTATACGGCGGAGATGCCGTCGTTGCAGTAGATGCTCATTCCAATGAGATTG
>JGI20166J26741_11445585_pt1 | contig 26815 bp, 11 predicted proteins | sample TergutCu122P5_FD_26741 | JGI IMG/M metagenome (IMG submission 26741)
CTTTTATACTTAATTTGAAAAAATGCTTCCAACTCACAGTGCCATTCCCAGGCCAACAGTTTAAAATAAATGAAAGGAATGGTTTATAATTGTATTAAGTTTTGAATTAAGATTTGAATTTTACAAATTGATAAAGTACATTTTTCTCTGACGATGCAATTTTATTCAAGACAAGTTTAGAATGTTAAAGTTTAAAATATTTTAATTCTTGTTTAAAGATTCTTGATTTCTACTACAGTATCTTCATGTAATAAATGAGTATAAAACTCAGGGCTCGTGGATATTTTGAAGCCTAGTTTAAAAGTGGATATTTTGTGAAATTTGCTTTCTTTTTTTTTAAATTAATTGTTAACCTTATTGTTATTCATTTAAACTGTGTTTTCTTACTTGTTGTGGAGAAATGGCTGTAGGTAGTGATATCCACATGGTTCTGCTGTTTGTAGGTGTTGTTTGTCCAACTGTTCGGCAGATAGTAACTGTTATTAAAGGCGCGCAATGTGTATAACGTTTTGACGCCACGTTGTCAACTATCCATTGCCATATTGTATTATCAAATTAAAGATTTTTTCTGTAACTGCAATATTTTTATTCATTTTGTTTTCTTTTCCAGTTTCCCAATATATAGAGTATTTTTCGACATTGCGTTGTTGTCTTCCTTAATGTGCTATGTTTAATATTTATCTTATTGCATATCTAACATTAAAGATGCGAAAGTAAAAAAAAAAATACTTTTTATCACTTCCTAGAAAGCAGTCGTCCTAACTGAAAAACTACGTCACTACCTCTCTATATTATCATCCCTGAACCAGAACGTTTAGGTACGCCACTGTGTGGCACTGAAAGCCCCACTTTTGTTACTGATTTTTTTTTTCAGATTTCACTCTCATTCAAACAAATATAAATAGAATAGAGAAGCTCCGATATTTTACATGATGAGACATTCCTATTTGAAGACCGAATATTTGGACGACACTCAACAGCCCATGTTTTAATTTTTCTACTGTCTTTTGACGCCGAGAATGTGTAAATTGTACTTTGTCACGTTCCTTGTAAAGTTATGTTCCATAATTTATTCATAAGCTGTTTTTTTATTATGTTTTAATACGCTCGCCAACCGCAGCCCTACAACGTTTTCTATCGCAGTACGTCACATGGATTTGTTGCTCAAAATTTCATGGAAATTTTTCATGGCCCATTTAGAATAATTTAGAATAATTTTATTTGACTGAATTTACTTTCGTGTACGAGTATTTTTAAATTATTTCATTGTTTCTTGTATATTGCTATTATGAAGTATTTTTGTTCCAGAACTGGGGAGACTACGCAAATATGAGTCAAGCAGTGGTAATTTATTTGATATTCGCTTGTGACGTGTTTCTGATCTGCTGGTTTGGAACTCAGCTGACACAACATGTAATAGTGAATGGTTTATTGTTATTGTTGTTCTTACAGTGAAAAGTAGAAAATGTGGGGAGATTCCAACAGAGTAGGAAGTTAGAGCTTTTTTCAGTTTTGGATCATTCTCTGTAATCTCTGGCCTTTTTTTTTAGAAATCGATACGATAATTCCAAACGCGTTCATTATACACACTATGAATATTATTTGCATTTTATAGCCACTGCATATCACTATTTGCTTCTCATTAGGACTTAAAAACTTTTCTTCACCGGAAGTAAAAACCACGATTTCCGGCTTTTTTTATATATTCTACACGTCCGTCGTACAAAATATAATATTGTTTTGCATTTTCTTAACAAAAAAAATTATTTTATTTGAGTCAGTTTTGTACAGTTGTTTACCACAAGCAGAAAACCTGGTATTAACTATTTCATATCCTACGTTCTAACCGTAAATATATGAGTTTTATATTAAAATTTGAACTAGGAACTAATTATTTCTAAATATGAAGCATAAAATAGTTTGTTCTTAGTCGTAATTTCAATTTAATTAAAGCTTTAAACACTGAGTTAAATCCCATCTGCCATTTGCTGGTATTATTATGAGCTCACCCACTTCTCGACGTTAGCAGGATAAGGGTTAATTCTAGCATAACAAACACATTCCCTTTTCTAATATAATCGGTGACAATTTGGAGGTGATCTCAGAACTTTAAGTTCTTAGAGGTTGTGTATGAAGATCTAATGAATCAGGTGGCATCAGGACCAAGGACGTTACAACCGTAATTAATGGAAAATACAGATGCAAAAGAAAATGTGGCAAAATGAAAAAGGCCTTATTTGGCAGGAAATTCACTGATATCTTCCTGAGTTCACTTTCATAAATCGACACCACACAGCTTCAGATTCGAAGCAATAATATATTATGTGTATTCCAGCCCACATGAACAGGGTATGCTGATCGGAAGGGCCCTTCATGAATGTGTGAATAGTGTGTCCGGTCTATGTGTTTACTACCCTGCATTCCACACTAACACACCCTCAGAAATTTATGACTGAATTTAAGGATATTTCAACAAATACGATTTAGAGGCATTTTATTTGGTGTGGATAATTCATGTGTCTGAAATTTTCTATTTTATATTTTCACCACAATAACCGCACTCCTCTTAATCAAGGAAATATTTGACAGCTAGTCAAATGCAGAAAATATCAGGGATCGTGAAATTGCTACAATTCTGGACATATATCTGAACAAAAAATTATAAACCCGTAACTTAATTAAATGCTAGGTGAGCTTGTTTATTACGTATAAATGAATATTATTGTTTTATGAATAACAGTTTGAATATGATAAAATACTCGTATTAAAAATATCGAGGTAAGAATTTGCCTAAGTGAGAGAAATATATTCAGGAGATTTTAAAGGATGACATGACAAAATTAAAGCCTCCCATTACATTCCATGCAGACACAGAAGGCTTATAAAAGAACAGATCTACCCACTTGTAACCCCGTCGCTAGAATAAGGAGGGTGGTCAGTGCCACGCCTGGACTGTTTTACTACCGGGAAAGGGACACGGTACCCACTGTGCAGGAGACATGACAAAACATGATAATTCAAAACCAAGAAAAATTACATTTGAAAAATTCACGGAGCTGAGAAAGGTGTTATTGAAAACTGAATAAATGGGGGGGGGGGGAAATCTCAGTATGATTCAGTAGGATGCCATCATGCTATGACACAAAATCACTGCAGTAAAAAGGACAAATATTCGTTACCACTCCCAGTATGCCAAACAGGACGACTCAAAAGGAGCTACAGCATTAATTGTGAAATGTTTCAGGCGGAGAGTGTGAGAGACGCGGCATTCGGGTGCGACTGGGTGGGAGCTCCTATCCCATTTCAGCGATGTCTAATGTTCATCATCGCTACAACAAACAAGGGGTTCCAACTGACAGCGGGAAAGTTTGTCCCTGTATCAAATTTGACCATGATGAATGTAGGTAGAATAAATACTGTGCATTATATTTTCATGTGTCTTCCGCCCCTAGTGGCCCTGATATCTTCCGTGTTGCGGGTTCACTATCACACTCAGACACTCCACACTCGGTAGGACTCCTCTGGACGAGCGTTCAGACCGACGCAGAGACCTCTATCTGGTATCACACAACACTCAAAAGAGACAGACTTTCATGACTCCAGCGGAATTCGAACCCGCCATCCCAGCAAGCGAAATGCCGCAAAATGCAGGCATTAGAACGCGCGACCACCGGAATTGGCAAATAATCTGTACTACTAACAAGAAAGTACTAGAATATTATGCAACAAATATCTTATAAAGTTGCCAAATTATCTCGAACGGTTTGAAACCCATCATTACTCTTTACGAATGAATTATGTTATAAAATGTCTACAAAGTACACACTTAAAAATATATTTTTAAACATCCCACATATTTCGGCGTACTGCCATTTGTACTCAAATCCCTGATGATGTTGGACCGGCGAAGCATTTCAGTTCTTTGGTAAAGATGTGTTTATGCGTGCAACATTTTTTTTTATTTCATAGTACTATATTAGATCGGGGGTATTATTAAAAAGAATAAAAGTGTTAAGCCTACAGCCAGAATAAGGGGAAGTTCAGCTGGATAGATGACAGGGACGCCAAACCAAAACGAGCAGTAAGAAGCTGCTGGAATAATTGGGAACATGGCGCGAGCAAACTTGGGTTTTCACATGCAAAAGCACTTATCCGAAAATTATATGAAAATTGGGTACCCACTGTCGTAAATATTAGCATCCCAGTCTTAGTCAAGTTTAAAGAACATCTGTTGTAATGTGCGCAATTATATTATCCTGTCTGGGCAGCCAATTAAACCCTACAGAGGGGCTCCAAAAAATCTCGGGTCGATCCTGGATACGTCACGATTCTTCGGAGTGTCTTTCTAGGTCTACACATATTCTTTGTGAACTATAGTAAGGTGGTTACAGTTGCATCTATTATTACGGATGTCGCTTTTATTTTGACATTCAAAATGTGTTGTATTTTTATTGCACGGTCTTTATATTTTAAAATATTTTTGTTCTTTTTCTTGGTCACATTTCTGTTCCTTGAAATAATAAATTCTTTGATGAGACTTTTTTATTATCATGGATCAAACAAATTAAAAATTGTTTTCACACACATAAAGAAAGCGTTCAAACTCAGTGGTTTTCAACACTGTTACATATATTCATAGTGTTGAGACATTCTCAATTCTGTCAATTGATGAACGAAGTGACGGGGGCTGAAGTCCAGTAATATCGAGAATAACATAAATGGATAATATGCAATGATTTCTCTAATGGGTCATAAGATTATCACTTAACAAAACGAAACAAAACAATAAATTTACAAAGTTCAAATATTCTTTTGTCATATGTTGCTATTCACTGATATGTTTCGGTCGCTTCTGCGACGAGTATAAAGTATTTAAAATGGTCATAAGTCTGTGGAGTCTAAAAGCTTACATTACGAGATTTCCGGGTGCTCTTTTCTAAAAAGTCATAACTGTACATTTGTCTCTCAATTTTCACATGTCCTGTGGCTTCTTACTCATACACACATAACAGTGCATAATTAAATATTTTTCTTTCCCAGATTATGAAAGAGACACTGTCCTTATTCATGTTTATGCTTCAAGTGGAAAAGAAGACTGAGGAACAGGGGCAGGTCCAGTGACGTAGCAACAAAACGTTTGGCGTTCATACTGAGTGCTGTCTGCAGCTTTGGTTCTTGTACTTTTATTAAACACAGAATCAGGATAGTAAACATAGCTACCTTACTGACCATGTATGTATTAATAGTTTAATATTAGGTTCACACCTTCTTTGGTGCCTGAATATCACACAAAAATTAATATGTACAAATTCTTAGAGCAATTCTATTCTCTTGTTCCTTATAGGTACAAATATTGGACAATATTTGGTATATATTAGCTTATGTGAATATAATTACAACTTCACACAAAATGTCATATATTCCAGAGAACTTGAAATGGACAAGAAAATGTAAGAGAAATTTGGTTGAACCCATTATTTCTACGATCAGTTTCTAACCAACATAATTCCGAATACAAGTCTAAAGCATTCCATCTACGTCAGAATGTTCGGTGACAAATACTAAACCTGGAAGATGATTACACTGCTTCTTAGGAATCAAGGAATGAAGGTTTCAGCGGCTGTGAAATTAAAGTTCCACGTATTCTAGATCTCGGTTTCAGAGTCAGGATTTTGGTCTTTATTATGCATCAAAGGGAAACGTAAACTTGAAATCCACCAGTTAGGAGAAAGAGTGAGTCCTGTGAAATATTTTGCATGTCAGTTAAAGGTAAAATTTCAGACCGCATCCCCAAAGAATGGTCGTGGTTTACCGTGCTAAATATAACACTGTACTTCGGCTGTTATTAAATTAGAGACATTATAAAGCTAATTATAAAATGAGCAACTATACACACCTGGAGAATATTTCTGATTCTTGGAGTTTTTAAGTGAAATAAATAAAAGAAAAATTTACTACTTACTACATTTCAGAATGTGCGTATCACAATTTATTTCTCTGCCAGGTTCTAGTGCACATTCTTATGCAGAATGAATAAGAAATTTTTGTATTTAATTTTTTTGTAAAATGAGGGATCACCATATAATCTCACAATAAAGAAATATTTTAATTGAAAAATGCATAATAGTTTTGACTGCCATTTATTCCATTTAAAATATGAAATCCATATATCATTATACTTCTGTCAACAAAATAACTGTTGTTGTTTCAAATTTTGCACGTTACATGAATATCAAAATTCGCTTAGATCTCGAAAACGAAATTTAATTTCGTGTGGTGGAGGGAGTAACCAACTTCCTCAGCGTATCATACCAAACAGGATAAAGTGGAAATAGAATGATATTTTTTACACGTTTATAAAAATCCATGTCGTTCACATTCAATAACAATTAATACAAACGGCAGTAGAGGGATTTAATTTGTAATGTAAAGAATCATTATTTCACAACACCCTTTGTCTAAGCCCTAATGATGCTTTGTATAGATAATTTACAACAGCCCTGTAATCACACATCCTTTAATATAATTCGTGTTAAATTATATGTGCATGGAGAATGATGATAAATTGTAGCGTAGAAGGATAAAATACATTTCATATAACAGAAGTTAATAATCACATTTCAGTTTCTTACTAAGAAAAGTGGCACTGTTTGATCGCGTCTCCCACGGGTTGCTCGGGAAGATGCAAGCTTCATATGCGATAAAGTCTTTCTAAAAAATCAATCGTGAAATGTTCCAGTCAGTAGCTCAGTAGATCATGATCTCGCAAACAGACCTTACCGTAATAATATATATGATTAAGGATCTCAAGGCGTTACTTACATGATGCGAAAAACCCACGAACTATTAGCAATCACAGCCCTCTTCGAGCACTGAGAATTTTTCTCCCGTCTCCAGCCTTCTCTACTCAGCTTTTCCTTCGTCAAAAACTGAAACCAGTTTTAAATATTTAATATTATCCCAGGTAATAATAATGAGAAATATTGATTCTAATTTCTTGTTTTATGGCTACCTAATTCTTATTTTTTTAGAGTTCCACAATTTATTGGCCCTTAACAAACCCACCGTTTGAAACATTTCATAACATTCTCAGCTTTGTCATATAAAATATTAATAATATTTTATTTTTTAACTAACTGCGCTGTTATTTTGATTACGTTTGTTTCAGATATTTTAGCAAGAAATGGAGATACCGATTAAATTTAAATTACACTAATCTTGGCATTAACCACAATTTTTCTTTCTTTAATTTTAAGGACGAAGATTCTTATTTTACAACTCAACATTTATTGACAATATGGCATTCTAGGGGCCTAAAATATATATTTCCATTTCCTGTGTAAAACAAAATAAAGACGTAACAGGCATATTACCCAAAGTACGTAAGAAATCATCACCGAGACACTGTGCCAGTTATTACGATAAGAAAAAACTCCAAAACTTTCCATACAATTTAACGAAATGAGGCTCTTCATAACACGAGTCAAACGTGGTGTTCAACGGCTCTCGTTTACATTTAAATTGCGCAACATTTTCAAGAACAAATATTAAATAAAAATTAAAAAGCTAATGGCTTAACATCCGGAAAAAATCTCTAATTCAAAACTTAATTCACATTATCGCATCGCAAGATTACAGGATGTCCCCATGGAGGCCGAACAACATAATATTCCAGATTCTTCGCTTTCACAAAGAAATTCTAGGCATTCATTGTAACTTTTAAGTACACAATTTTAGACTCATATTTTTTAATACTTTCTGTGTAAACTGTATCTGCTTAAAAGTTCAAGGAATTCGGCTTATCTTTTCTTACGAAAAATGTAAAGGTGAGATATCAAGTCTGTACAAAGACATGACCAATGTTGTAATGCATTTTACATGATAACTGTTATTTTATACTCTAATTTCACCTGATGATTTTACCTTGTATGTCATCCGAAACATGTTGCGTTAATGTTACGTAATAACATGGCATAAAACTTATATGTAAATGACGGCCTTCGCACTTTTACACTGGTTATGTTCGGATCCAAACTCTTAATTTAAAACTATTTCTGCTGCAAAAAAAAACAGTTAACTCAGAAGAGTAATGGATGTAGTTGTGTTTGTAATTGGTAAAACTTAATGACTATATAATTAATACAATCATTTCTATCATCTTTTTTACACTCGGTACGATGAGTCACTCCTTCCAATATTGAAGAAATTGGTCTGTTTTCCAAAGTAACTAAAATAATTAGTGCAGTAACACCGCGCCGTTTTCCACACAACAACAGGTGCTCTTTTACACAAGATATTCCATGCATTACAAGCAAAAGTAAAGTTCATTACAGTGCTCACAAGGAACTGAAACTGGTCCTTATGCATAACTATGTGAATGAAATTAATTGTATAACTTGGTCCTCATCAGTCACTTTATTTACTGAAGTGTGACTTCTAGTGCATTCTCAGGGTTAACAAATGAAAGAGCACGCACTAATACCAGAATTTTAATAAATGAAGACTGATAATACACAAAAAATAAATAAAAAGACAAATGTTTATGGTATTTGCACTACTTTTTCTCAAGCTCCACGTCACCATTTTGTAAACTGACAGTTATGTCATTTATATTTGACAATATTCCATTTTTTGAGCTTCCAATCTTTCTATTTTACTTTTTCACATTTTATGCTACCTTAATGCACGCAGATCAGACACTTTTTGTCCGTTACCAATATTTTATTTACCCAATTTCGAATGTTCTGTTCAACTTTACCGCTTCCCGTTCCACAACGACTGCCGGCGTTCTTTTATGAAGCATATTCCACATTTCTAAAATTAACACTTTGTGTTCGTGTTGAAAAACACCACTGAACTGCTTTCCAACCGCTCCTTATCTAATGTTTGTTAGCACAAATATTCAAACCCCTTTTTTCAGAGAAACATTCGCTTACTTGCATTATGCTCTTATGTAAACAGATAGATAAAAATCATTTGCAAATATCTGTATTATAGCATCATATGCATCATAATAATTTCTTTATTTCTAGTCATTTCGTATGGCTGACGTCACACAAACTCATTATAATTTTAAATATTATACTTCCGAATAACGAAGCGTTTGAGAGAGGATAATCTAATGCCTTCATGAGTACATAACACGCCTTTGAATGATATTTGTTTTTGGAATGTCGCGCAAACTCGTTTGTGTATTTTAGTAATTGAATTAATCAAACATCAGCTCCAATGACAAAAAAGGGAAACATTATTCCATGTTACCCACCAATGTAAGAGGCGGATAATTAAATTTATCATAACACTCCAGGCTATCATATAACAGGTTACATAACGACATGTACTTTAAATGAAGATGCGTATTCGAGGCGGACTGCTCTAATATTTGTAACGCATTTGTTGAATGTCTGCCGTTAACACAACCAACCCTCGGTACAGGAACATGTAATATATATATATATATATATAATAATTATTATTATTATTATTTAGTAGGTTGTACAATATTTTCACATCTTCCTGCGCCCATTTGACAAATATATTATCTTCTTCCTCCAGTTACTTCTGTCATTCCAGTCTTCTTCCATCAATCCCTTTTCTCCCATCAATCCTTTAATCCCTTCCGCCCAGCTGAGCTTAGGTCTACTTCGTTTTCTTCTTCCTGGTGGAAGCCATTTCATAAATTCTTTTGGCAGTCTTCTTTCTTCCATTCTTTGAACATGGCCATACCATTGAAGTTGTTTTGTTTTAATATCTTCTAAAAGAATCCTTGTTACATTAATTTTTTGTTTTATAATAGTATTCATAATTTTGTCCTTCCTAGAAATTCTAGCTGAGGGTCACCAAAAGTCCATTTCTGTGGAATTTAATTTTGCTACCGTTTTTGCTTTTAAACACCATGTTTCTGCTGCATATATATTTGTACTTTTAACTATTGCATAATAAATATGAATCTTTGTTTAGGAAGTCACATCGCGGTCCCAAAAAATGCTGTTTAGCTTGGATATAGCTGCTCGTCTTTTATTAATTCTTTCATTAATTTCTGACTTGTAATTTCCATCTTTGGTTATTCTTACCCCCAAATAGACATATTCACTTACATGACTTATTGTCCCCTTTCCATCTTCTGGTTGTAAATCTCTTGATGTGTCTGTTATGGCCATATATTTAGGTTTTTAATATTTAATTTTAAGCCCCACATCTCATACTCCTCTATTAAATTCCTTGCCATGTATTCTAAATCCTCATAATCTTGTGCAATTAGTAATTGGTCATCTGCAAATAACATTGAATATATTGTCGTATCCTGTATCTTCAATTCCATCCTTGCATATTTCTTTTGCCAGTTTTCTAGAGCTTTCTGAATATATATCTTAAAAAAGTAGGCGATAAACTACATCCTTGTCGTAGTCCTTTTGTTACATAAAATCCTGAAGAAAGTTGTTTCCTTATTTTAATTTTGGAAAAGGAATTTTCATACAATCTTTTTATTGCCCTAATAATACTATTACTAATATTGTAGTGTTCTAATGCTTTCCATAAGTTTTTCAGGGGCGTACTGTTTTATGCTTTCTCTAGATCCACAAATAATAAGTGTAGTGGTTCATCAACAGACCTATTTTTCTCTATCAGTTGCTTTAAACTAAATGCATGGTAAATTGCGGATCCACCAGCCCTAAATCCTGCTTGTTCTTCTGTATCTAACTGGGAAAATTCCTGTTCCAGAAAGTATTTAATTATTTTTCCATATAATCGACTAAAAACATTCAATACTGTAATTTCTCTGTAATTTTCATATTCGTCCTTCTTTCCTTTTTTATGAATAGCTGAAATATGTCCTACTTTCTAGTCATTGGGAATTTCTTCACCATTTGAGCAGCGTTAAAAAATTTGTCTTAATAATTCATATAACTCTTCAGTTCCTGATTTTACTTACTCTGCAGGTATTCCTCCAACTCCAAGTTGCTTTTTAGGGACTTAATTGTCATTTTACTATTTCTATATCTAAATTAATTGTATCCATTTCTATTCATTCATATTTTCTAATTCAATTTTTTGATCTCCCAAGTAACGCTCTCTATTTTCTGTTAGAAGTCCTTTATAATATATTTCCTCTTTGTCAATGGGTATAAGTTTAAAACATTGTCTTTTATTTTTATTTTTCCTTAAATTCTTCAATATTCTCCATTTTTCTGTGCTTCGTATGCCACCCAAGTAGCTTTCCACTGTAGAACATGCCTTTTTCAAGCTTTTATTTTTCTCTTCTTTTATCATTTTCCAATTTTTCTTTACATCCTTTTAAACTCTATCCTGTCCTATGGGTCTTTTGAACTAATCCATTTCAAATAATTTTCTTTCTTTTTCTTTCTTTACCAATTGTCCAGTTTCTTCATTACATTAACAAATTGACTTTGTAATATTTCTCAGACTTTTCTCTCCCAATGCTTCGTTCGCTGCCTGGTGAATGTGTTTTACAAGATGTTGGTAACATTCTTCTGCTCGTTCAAAATTACTTTCTCCAAGTTTCTCATCTAATCTCTTCTTATATAAAAAACTGGTACTTTCATCCCTTAAACTATCTATATTATATAATGGTAATTGTAATAATTCTGATGCACATTCTGTTATGTTTCCCCTTGATTCAGATGTAAAAGTGTGTTTTTGGTAGAAAACTGATGAAACAAATTCGATTCTCGAAATCAGGTTAGCCCTGAACTCCAATTTTTGAGAAGTCTTAGTGTAGTGACGCTTCTCATTTTGATGTAGGTCTCATTCTGTATTTTTGCAGTGCAGATACAAGAACAAAAATATTAGGATGCGCACTGTAAAATAGTGCATTGAAATGGACATGGAATGGTTCACATTGGTTTATGTTCCTCAATGATGAAGCAGAAAATTCGGACCAAACAGGCGAAGGAAAAGTGTAGTCTGCATCATTATAATTTTATCGCAGGTAGTCGCAGAACAGTTTCACTCGCTTATCTTTCGGAAGATTGGATATAAAGTCAAACGCAAAACAGTCGCAGACTTCCTCGGGTGGTAAAAGCGACAGTCCGAATATTTTCTTCAAGAAATGACTTACCTCAGAGTCTTTCTTTCCAGACTTCTTGTTTAGTCCCAACACTTGTTGTAAATTTTTGTCCATCAGTTTTTCATGCTGACTCTCAAACCGCCGTTCCTAACGCAGTGACAACAGCGTGGCAGCCTTCGATACTGTACATCTAAGTGTACCCTCATAGGACTTTTCGTGTTTGTTGGCCAGGAAGAAAATTGCAAGTGGCACTAGTGACCACTGCTGAGTTCATTAATTGTAAATAGTTGGTGGTAAAACTTCGGTGTTGATTTGAATGTCCCATCAACATAGAGCACATCAATGGAGCTGAGAAAGAGTAATCGGGTTTCACAAGAAAACTTTACAATATTATTTTCCGAATCAGTAACAAACAAAAATGTTCTTTCGAAATTGTTAACACATGTACAGCCCTAAATGCTTCATGAGTTTCTTCAAAATCTGTTGGGAGAAGAAGCAGATGGGAGGAGCGTGCTTTATGCATGTTCCTTCTAATGTTCCTGCTAATGTTTATAATGTCGTTATAAGTGAGAGTATCCAAGTCCTAGCTTTGTAGTTCTTTGAGAATCAGTTTGCGCGGTCTTTCACACAAGTCCTCCATTGTTTTCCTTTTGACAGAATAACTTAGTATCTGTCACTTTAAGCAGGCTTCACTGTTTTCATCATGCATGTGCATCACATTACACCCCCCCCAAAAAAAGAATGCCGACTTCCATTGTTCTTTACGTATCACTTACATTTTTTGTTAGTACAAAACCATATTTCCATATTATCAGTAAGAATGTTTTTGGAAACCGAACTGGAGGACTTTAATGACAAAGATTTCTTCCCGTTTTTCACTACGTATCACTTTAGCAACTATTACTGGTTCCATTTTCACTCCATCAGCGTGGGACACAACTGGCACACAATTGTTACAGCCGAAAACTGACCGCGGGATGCTATAATAATCTAACCCAGTGTTTCTCAACCGCCGGACCGCGGCCCGGTACCGGATCCTGGCATCAATTATAACGGGCCGCGAGAGGTTCTCCTGGAATTTGTCATTTTCTTTTTCTAAGCATTTTTTATGAATAAATATTTTATAGTGGAAATGTTCTGAGGAGAATAATATTCTTGAATGTGTCAAAAAGCTCAGACCCATAACGCCTAACTAACATCTGTGTAGCAAATGTCAGTGACCAAGAATTCATTAGTCCAATGAATGATAAATAATTTAAATATAATTTTATATTTGTCAACATGGCACACCCTATAAATAAGTGTACTTAATACTCTTCATGATTATGCCATAATTAATTATTATTACTTATGTCTAATTTAATGTATGAACTTAAAAAAATGGAAAGGTATTTAAGAGTAAATCTGTTAGGATCGGGCCCTCGTCTTATAAAAAAAGAATTTACCGGGCCGCGGTCTTACAAAGGTTGAGAAACACTGCTCTAACCCTCGAGAGCCTGGTACACAACTCATATACCTGAAAAGTGACCGCGGGACGCAACTAATACTCTGATCCTAAGCAGCCTGGGATGCAATTGATACACAGCCGTTATCCATAAATCGACCGTGGTACGCAAATAATAAAGCTCGGGGCCTGATTGCCCCAGAGCGACCTTGAGGAAACGGGAAATTTTTGTCGGAATCGATAATGGAAGCGCAATTCTTGGTTTGCACACTCTATATTACTCACTACACCGCATGAGCTATCACTTACACAGAATTAAGCGTATCTATTAGTTTCGATATAAGAAGTGTAGTAGTTACAAAATCCTCATGGTTTATGGAGAAATGAAGCCTGTTCATTGGAAAGATACACAAGGTGTTTTGATACGCTGGTGGAGTTCAGTGTGGGCATGTGAATTTCGTCTGTGCCTTGGTGCGAATTAAAGTGGTAGTCTGCTTATTACCTCACACTTTCTATTATTACGCAATAAATATAAGAAATAAAATTTGATATACTGTCATTCAAGTATTTCAGTGTTGCTGCCACTGGCTATAAACGTCAGACTGATCTATCTCACACACCGAACAACAAAATGCAAAATGTGTTCAGACATGCAGAAGTACGGTACGTATATATGGTCAGCTTGGGGGTAAGAAAGACGCAGGAAAATTCTGTTTTGCAACCTGTTGACCTGTCTGTGGATAGGTGGCGGCGCATTGTCGTGTTTCAAACCAAAAATCGGTTTCTGTTGTAGCAGTTGCGGCACTAGAGAAATGTCCAACAAATTAATACAGATTCACAAGGACTAACAAAAAATGACCATAGAAAAAATACCGAAATTTATTTCACAGTTGTTCAGCCACACTGCCGGTGGCTGTATTTTGTGTGCAAACTCGCTACAGAACACAGATGCACATTGCAATTAAGGACGGTATCTTACCGCCTGTTCAATAGCTATGCCGTAATTGCTTTGCAGCTATCAGCAGCTGAGAGTCAATTACTGCGACCGAGAGCGAGGAACCCAACCTCGTACTGCTGGTCACGTGTCATCACACCTTAGAACTTACTGACTCTAAAAATAGAGACAAAATACTTTGCCCAATATCAGTCACCAATCTATGTATCCATCCATATTCCCTAATCACCGCATCGTCATACCAAGTTATGAACGTTTTCACGTATAAAGCTATTTGTAAATTAATTTTTCATTCTCTTATAAGCAAGGCTTTGTTGTATGCATTGGCTGAGTCACACCTGCGAAGAAGAAAAGCACTTCTTTTGTTGTGTTTGTCACTGCCTGTTTTTAGCTAGCTCGGGCAGTGTGAGGCTGGGTACAGCTCTGTCAGTGGTTGTGTCGTGGAGTTGAAGAATCCCACAACCCAGAGACTGAAACAAGTACACTCCACCTATACGAGCATTAAGCAGTCGAAACGGAAGTGTCTTAAAAGTGCACTTTTGTATTTCAGTGCATTTGTATTAACGTCCACTTCTTTGTAGATGTGTCGAAACTGCACTGCCTGCGCAATCAAACTTATGGTGTGCTGCAGCTCTATATTACGATCAAATTCAGTGTTACATGTGCCATGGTTTTCTTAGTAAAACGTAACTGTTTTACATCGTGTATCTAGGGCAGTAGACGCATGAAAAGTTTCTTTTAAACTTCAACCGACAAACAGCAGCTACTGAATGTTCACAGGTTTTGTGGATTGGAATTCGATGACACTGAAACTTCAACGATTGGGTCGCAATTTTCTGTCACACCAACAAATTAGGAGTCTTGTAGCTGTTCAGTATATTGTGGGATGGTAGTGCATGCCACAATTTAGAAAAATGGAAGCCCGGAATTTTCATTATAAATTGTATAGTTACAACTACATCTAAAATTATTATTATTATTATTATTACTGATTTGTTAAAAATTAAAACTTAGGAAGATGAGATAACATACTTTTTCCTAACTTCCAGCTCCTGTAGTTTCCTGAGATTAAATTTATCTACATCAAAAGTCTATGCTACTTGTTTACTTACTTCCAAACTTTCCTTAACTTTTGCAACCAACAGATAGTGGTTAGTACCACAGTATGCTCCCCTGACAGATCGTACATCAAATAAACTCGAATGTCATTTCCTATCTATCTAAGTGTGATAAATCTGGTTGTGAGTCTTCCCTTCAGGAGCGAACATGTTGCTCTTAACAAACAGATCTTTTTGATGTGGAAAATTTACTATTCTAACACTATTATCTTTACTATCCTGAAGTAGACTCTATTCCCATTTGTCGGTTTGAAAAAAATCTCTATCTAGATTTTTCGTATATTACTTAGGATAATGTTCAAAAACCTGTTCTAATTCATAAAAAACAGTCTTTTGATTAATCACTCTTCTCCTCACTTTGGTGCATGCACATTGAGAAAAACGTTATTACGTCAGTGACCTCTCAGAACTACATATGGCATCCTGTCACTAACAAACTCTACTCTCTTATCTGCTGTATCTATTCTGTGGTGTACTAATAATCCTGTTTCCAACTGTTGAATTTCGTTTCCTTGTCCATAGAAAAAAAATTAAGTTCACTATTTTTTTCTTACCCCCTTGTCCCATCTCACTTCCTGGACACCCACTAAATCTAATATATATTTTGTTAATCCCCTGGCTGCTGTTGTAAGGACAATTTATCGTTGCTTAGATCGTACAAAATTTCAATTCAGGCCCGAGGATTTCTTTGTGAAAAAAATTTAACTTGATACGTTTTACGGTGAGGATTTGTTAGCACCTCGCCCAACTCTCAAGCTGGAGGGCTACCTCTTGTCTGTTTTCCGCGAGTACATATTCAATATATTCGCAGCTACCCTCCATATTGGAAGCCTTTCTTCCATTCGCAACATGAAGACGCGCCATGCTCTTCTTGTGACAAAGGTCCACTTATTAAAATTTTGATTTTATACACAAATAAAGCTATACTTAGTAAAATAATTTTTTGTCTTTTACAGATAATACAAAAGACTCTGTCCTTCTTCATGTTTCTGCTTCAAGTAAGAGACAAAAAAGCGGAAATAAAAGAGGGCCAATAACGTAGAAAATAAAAGGATGTATCCTAAAACTCAGCCATGTATATGGATACGTGTTCTTGATATTATATTGAATAGAGCATCATATTAGTGCAAATTAGTTTATTAATTATATGTTTGCATAGCCCAACTTCGCAATTAAACACATGTGAATATATCAGTCAGTCAACACAACATACAGTAAGCAAGAAAGCTACATGTTTCAGCTACAATAATTAACCATCACCAGGCCGCAACTACAAGAACAGTAGATTTTGCAGCTCTCTTTCATATGTGTGATCTAAACCTTTAACAAACTGGAATATACATACAATATAAAATATAGGAAACTTATGAACTACGTGGAAAGTGTAATCTGAAGTAATAAAATGTTGACAGTATTGAAAAAATAATCCGATACACGTCAGTGGATATAATATTTTGGAAGCGACGTGTAAATACAATAGTGGGTTTTTCGAAGTTGTGGAATTTGGCGTATAAAGTATGATTAGCTTCAGTTCTTTATCTTACTTCGCGATGTATTTTTCTGTTACTAGTTGCAATGATGTGCTTGAGGTTATAAAAACACGAAACGAACTGGACTTGTATTGCGACCTGACAAGATTTAAATAATGTTAAACAAGCATAAATAATTTCAACATACTCAAAATTAGTAACAGGGATATCTTGTGAAGAAGCATTACGAAATGAAGATAATCAGAGTTAATAAACACCTTTAATTAACTACGACGAACCGATTGCAACCTCACATGTCACTTCCAAAAATGATATATCTACTCCCTACACCTTATTATTCTCTTTACGAATTTCTGCACATGGTGATAATTATATTGATGTGGTAAAGTCAGTATAAAATAAGTAACTTACTTCAGTATGTTGGTAATATTGTGGAATATTACTTATATTTTGATGTAATGTAATACTTCACACTTATGGACACCCCTTACATGTTCAGTGCTTCCTGCCTACTGAGCGGAGTCGAGTGAAAGACGATCGGGGGGGGTGTGGAGGGGTGGCACGAATAGAGTCAAACAGGCCTCTACTTTTACTGTACCTTCACAAAATTTTCATTGATTTTGTAACCGGCTGTTCTACAGTTGTGTGACGCAACACTGGATTTTTTATGCTGAATTAGTGTTGTGAGTGTCGCTGTAACATAACTTTGTGTTTAATGGCATTCATTTACATTCATTTTAGTACGATCTGTGATTGTTATAGCTCAGTGTCTGGGCGGTATAAAAAAACAGAGTTTTCATCATGTTTTGTATTAGAGAAAGGGGTTACTGCGAACTATGTGCTACATGACACAGGCCTTCATAATGACGTCACAAACCAATGAACGCCATTTGTCTTTCAAAAGCGACCATGACATCAAGTCGGAGTGTTGGGCCATATCATACATGCATGCAGACGGTGTGTGGAGAAGGATTTTCTTAACATTTATGGGCTTCCACTCCCTATTCCCAACCTATTTTAGCCGAAGTCCTGTACACGAGGCAGACTGCTGCAACATTTGCGCCCCATCCGCTGATTGACCGCCATTAACTCAAACAAATTCGACGGTGCCAGAACATGTGATAGCCAACCAAAAAGGAAAGAAATCTTATTTTTAAAGAAAAAGTAGAAGATCAGCATGTTAGTTATAGTTACCACGCTTATTAAAGAAAACAAACTTATTGAAAAACAATAGAACGGAAACTACACTCTCTTCCTGGTCATATAAACATTGTAGAAATGTGTGGACTGGATTATTGGGAAAAGATAAAGACAAGCGGTGGGCTGTTCTGAATTCCGTAATGAATAGGAGGGTTACACATAACGCACAGAAATCCTTTTCTGAGAAGCCTTTATCTTCTCAAGATATACTCCGGCCCATACAATTACTTTCATAGTAAGCTGCAGGCAGTTTGCTCTGTTAACATTGTTTTTTTTTATTTTCTTTATTTAGGAATCTTTGGTTTATTTTACATTTTAATTAGATTTTTCTATGTCGTTTAATGTGAGATTTTTTACGTTTAAGATCTTCACTTTAAGCATGAGTGTGATCTCTGATTTATACAATTTTCTGGCAAAACTTCAAAGCAGGCCAATACTAAGTGTCCGACGTACATCTCACCTGTCCAGACCGTCCCTGAGGGCCACCCAACTCCCTATACAATGAGCACGGGATCTTTCCCGGAGTAAAGCGTCGGAGGCGTGGCGTTGACCACCCATCCCCATTTAGAACAGAGGTTAAAGAAATCGTAGAGCTAAACATCTACTCACCCTCTGGGTATTCGTGGCCTGTTCTAGAGTGAAGTTTGCCTTTAATTTACGACGAATATCCTAAGATTGAAGAAAGGGAATCCACACCAACAGGCAATGCTGACAGATTTGCGTGGCATTACATAAGTGTGCAATCAGTAGCAGCAATTAACATCGTGTTGCAATAAGGTATAGAAGGGAGATCAACACATTTGTACTTTAAACATGAACATTGTTCAGCCATTTGGAGCCACAGTGTGAAATTTTAAAGCCAGATGCGACCCTCATACTGAAACATCCTCTATTACTAAATGTATGTAATCATAAATTTGTTCAGTTCTTCGTCACAAAATTTTGTTTCGTTATATCAATGACCCAGTGTCTCATTTCTTACCTTGAAACATTACAATTTCTCTTATTGATTTCGTGTTACTTATGACGCATTATCCATGGCGGAATACGAGAAGGAATGCAGACATTAATTTTATTGCCTTGATAACAACAAAACGTGCTTAGAAGTTCATAAAAATGTCCTATATTTTTGACAGATTTAAACAAATTTGAATTTTCTCGACAGATATTCATAGGACTTCCTAAATGGAATCTTCATGAAATTCTGTCCAGAGGGAGGCGTGATGATACATGCGGACAAACAAAGCAAACAAAGCCAATAAGACAGAAACATTAGTATTTGTGCAAAAGGCTTAAGGGAATGAGGCTCTGAACCGGTCAAAAGTTAAAAGTGATATTCTCGATTTCGAGACGGAAGGTACACGTAGATGGTAGAATATGACGAGAGAGGTGACCGTCCAATATCGACTTGAACAGATGTAAAAGTTGCTGCTGTTGCTGTTTCTGTTCAAAAATGATTGTCGAATCGTATCCAGAATAATAGTAGAATCTTTGAACATCCCCAAGACTGTAGGAGGGTGTGCTGATAAGTCTTTAGCCCGACCTAATTCCCGATGTCGTAGGACGGAATTGATAGCGTCGTTGGAAAGAGGAGTCTGTTCATATGGCGAACTTTTCTTGTTACAAAGGCTGAAAGGAAGCATGTCAGGCGACGCTCGCGATTTCAACAACATCGAGACGCGAACTATCATCAAGTTTTCTTTTTTCCTGCAAGGCAAGGCCCCGAAGGAAATTCACGCCATTCTGAAAGAAATATTAGGGATTTTATTAAATTTTTTCTATTTCATGAATTATGCAGTTACACCAATAAACTATTCACGTCCCTTCTACGAAATTCTCAGAATACGATGGCTGAAACTTACAGGTGACCTAGTTATCTGCATTTATCTACTCGTATAAGTTGCCAAATTAACGATTCGAAAATACTAACTACCATGTCCCATCAATAATGCAGTTTAAAACGATATTGATTATTTTCGGCCAGGAAAATCCATAAACATAGCTTCAAGCGTTCAGTCTAATCCGTAATGTTGTGACTGTCGGACACATATAATAGCACAGTGAATGTGACCAATGATAAGTGATCGCGGACTGCCTAGAGTATTGAGCAACATTTAAACTTTGAAATAAATTTGTCTCCAGTGCATTGCGGCATGGAGAGAGAAGAAACGAAAGTGAAGGGACTCTCGCACATTCGTTTCGGTTGGATTATATTCTTTCTCAGATTAGGGGGAATTCCGTTTAAGATGAAGAAAATGTCGACTGTTTACGTCATCTATATGATAACAGTGATTATCTGTAGTTGCAATACGTTTCTAGGCATGTTTGTCGACGTGTACATACACAGGGACGATTTGGGTCACGTAATGAAAACTAATCTCGCCTTAACTGGGACGATTCATGTTTTATGGATGTATTTTTTCTGCACGTAAGTTACAATACATTTCATGGCAGTTGTGGCATAACTAGTATTTGTATATTAAATATATCATAAATTTTAGTAGGGTGTTTAAAAATTAGGTGATATAAATTTACGAACTAATGGTTTAAAAATGCGTGAACAGACAAACATCCACCACTTATATGATCCGAATTAGTTTACTGTATGTGTGAGTGCCTTGAAGTAATGCAATAAAAGACAAAATTCTAAGGAATTCGTGATATTTATTGCTGACACCCTATAAAACTCAAAAGTAATACGTCAGGGTAAGAGAGTACTTGCTAGAAGGGATTGTTAATTCAGCTTAAAATTGATCCTAGTCTATTACGTACTGTGATGAAGATACAAAATCTTCTAAATGATTTGTTCAGATGTTAGTGTTTGACAGTGTCGATTTTTGTTGTTGCGGTGTTAGGTACTGCAATAAAGAAATTTTATAAATGATTATTCTACATACCAGAGAAACAAGTAAGAGCGTGCCTTTCGGAAAATTAACTTTACCAATTTTATTGCTTATAATGTTTCGAGAGCTTTGTGTTGTCGCTTGATAAATAAACATTCAAATTACCACCTAAAACAAGTGATCATTTTCTATTTTTACATATAATCTTCTTCTTTCCGTCCTCTTGAACCATCGACAGGTTTTAAATGATTTTTTTACAGTAGATGTGAAAGCATAAATATTAATATAAATTTTCATGAGAGATCTCACCTTTTCTTATCATTACGATTTTTGTTCCAAATTTATAGATCCCTAAGTAGCAGGTATTAATAAAAATTGTGGGTGTGTTGTTTTCTAATAAAATTATCAGTTAATAAACTGAAAATATTCAACATTGGAAATACAATTATTCATTTTCATTGGGGATATAATTCTGGAACTGATGCAACAGATACCTGGAATACATTTTTTTTTAATTTTCAATATTCCTGAAAGATTTTTAAATTTTTAAGTTCATGAACTATTTCAATCAAATCGCGTATCTTTTTTTTTGTCTTCTAAGTTTTTAAATTGTTAAATCATTTCGTTGTTAAGGTAGTCGGATATAATGCATATAGAAATATTTCTATTAATGTTTTTTTTTCTGTTAAAATAGTTTGTTTCATTTTTGGAGTGTATATCTGAAGAGATTTTCCAGTACAAATTACAGTTTACAGTGATTAGATATCCAAACGCTGTTAGCTGCGATAAACATGAAATTCGTTAGAGGATACACAAAAATAAAAACAACCGCAGAAAACACATAATTGTCATGCCTCAACTTTGAAAGACGGAACATTTAACAAAACGAAGACTGATACAAACAACTGGACCCCAATTATAGATTAAATTTTATTTTAGTAAATGACCCATTATAACTGATATGAATAGTTAGTATGAAAGTAAAAATAGGAATTGAAAAAAATTGTAATATATGATATTTAATTTTCAAATCTTACAATAAAATATATTGTTGTGTTTAAGGTTTTATCTCTATACAAAAAAAAAGTGTTATGCAAAACACTGAGACCATGTTTTGTTAATTATTAAAACATAAAAAATGACATCCATCTGTTCCTTCTTACAAAACTTTAATGTTTCTCTAACACTATATACTGAAAATATATAGCCTACATATAAAAATATGAATTGAAGGGTTGTGTTAGATGGCGTTTTTTGTTAATTATTAAAACATAAAAAATACATCCGTTTGTTTTTAAAATACTTTTTATGTTTCTCTAATATTATATACTGATGTGGTTTAATTTTGTCAGATTTCGACAACGCAGTATTGAGCGTGTAATGGACCTAACAGACAGCTTCACGTGGGAAGATATGACGAACAGAAACGATGACACCGGACACTTGACAGCGGCAGGATGGATCTCGCTCATTCGGATGTATGCTACCCGTGCAGCTGTTTTGACTTTAGGCTTTCATTGTGTCCAGTCAACAATACGCATCGTGAAAAGCCACGAAACGATATTCATTGCGTGGTATCCATTTGACTGGACTGTTTCACCGTTCTATGAACTGGTTAACATTTCACAGGTAACAATTTCTTAATGTAAAAATAAATACCAACGAAATAATTCTATATTATTCTTAACTTTACCGTCCGGCTTATCCGATTTGACAAATACTTTATTGTTTCTCCACGATGCTGTTGATAAGAACCTGGACAGAATCTGCAATAAAACTCTTCCCGACTAATCGTTATCCTATGCAAGGAATTTGATTTGAAGGACAGAAGAACATAAAAAACATTCCAGGTAAATCTGGTTTTATGACTGGTATCTGCTGTGTACAGGTGTATAGCGCTACCGCTGTACAAACTGGTGGGTTTAACCGCAGTTTTATTTGCTGATATCGTGTTCAAGAACCACAGCCAATGGTGACTCGGTCACATGTAACACATTTTTTCATGTATTAAATCAAGACACTGCAGAATATTTATAAAAATCTCTTCTCAAAATTATGACCCTGAATCGTCACATGTTTCAGGGCACCTTTATAAATCTCTCCCAGATATTAAATCTCCTCTCCATTTGTACATCCAGTTCCATACCGAACACCACTTGGTCTTTCTGTTAAACTGTTAAAAAAGGCAAGTAAGTTAAAACATGAAGACGCACAGTGACGATCGATAGCAAAGCGTTAAAATTTATTTTGGAAAAATATATCTACTGTATATTATTACCTGTAGTGTTAGAAAAAAATCTTTTGTACATATCAGGGCACTGTGGGGGTTAAAATATTTGGAGCGTGACAAATTATGTCCTGCTTGCTCTTCGTCCGACATAGGATTGTAGTGTTTTTATATAAGTTAATAATAAAAATTAATAACATATTTTGCAGTAAGTCGGTTTACAAAACCAAATTCTATTAATACATGTATCCAGCAATAGAATTTTTAAAAATAATGCTTTCTTTAACATAATATTTAATACAAAACCCCCAGTTCACATTTAAGCCCACTCCGCTTTTGTCAAGTATTGTTTCTTGTTTCTTGACTCTTAGTCACATTTCACGCAATATCTAATGCCTCATGGGATAATTTGAACGTAGCTGTATTTTTAAAGTACCGAGCCAAGAAAATGGTCAGAATATATTCCATTCAGATTGCAGAAAATTCTAAATACAAACTCAGTCACAACATAAAGCTGTTATTTTTATGAGGGGAAAACTTACATCCCGTACGACGAAAGAGGAGGAGAAATTTGTAGCAGCATTTTTGGACAAATATATCATTCCTACAGTGGGAGTGGTTTAGACTGGAATTATTTTCATCATCATCCCTAAATGATCTGATTTTATGACAAAACTCAGTTATTTCTATGAATGTATTTACAGTGTTTAACTTCATTACAACTAGTGGGTGTATTCTATGGTTTCGTCGGTCTGAATACCATTTTGATGGCCGTGGCCTGTGCTCAGTTCCAAAAGCTGAAGACGGCCATATTGGATATCAGACAGCAAAATATCACGCCTCAACACGTGCAGAAAGACAAAGAAGTTCATAAAATTTCAAAGTGTAACTTACAAGGAAATTTAAACGCATGCATTCAACATCATCAGGAAATAACGAAGTAAGTTTGCAATTAATTTACTGCGAATAATGTATTGACGTGAATGCATTTGCGAAAATATATTTAGAACGTCTTCTATCAAATAAAGTGCAATAAAATCAGTCCCTCTGAAAATATTTTCTGACAACTACAGCAAATCAATAAAATAGTAATAACACTGAAAACGTTGACATAACACGTCACGTATATCTTCCAGTAATTTCAATATACCTCTGCCTCACAGGTTCATGCAGCAACTAGAAGATGCACTGAATGTCTTTCTATGTGGCCACTTTCTGATTTTACTGGCCGCAATGTGTACTACTGCTTTTTCTTTAGTTACGGTACAGTATAACAAATCTTCGAGCTTCATCATTAAAAACAGCATTTTTGTGAAATGTGAGGCTGTGTAGTCCGGAAGATGTGAGCCCACTTGCACGTGTGTGGTATTGTTGGTCTGTTATTATTTGGCAGTTTAGCACTAATTGTGTATTTTATAACTGTGAGCATTGTGTGTCTTTGTCACGAAGGGAAAATATTACTGATATCCTGTTTCTTCAGTACGTTTGTACCCTTGTAGTTGTCCGTGCTGGCTGGTGAGTGTCTTCTGAAGAATTCTGACTGTGTACCGTGTAGTAGTGAAGCTGGGTCTACTGCTTATTCGTTGTTGTACATAGTTAGCACGTAGATATACCTTGAGTTCTGCATTTTAAACATTATCGCACTGTTGGTGAATGTGGTGTTCGTGGCATTATATAGCGTCTGTGTGCTGTGTGCGATGATTTGGTAATGTTCTGCGTGGTTTTATTCGTGCTGTTGTTTCGAAAAGCGTTCACTTGTTTGGAGGGGCGTTCTGTTTTGGGGTAGCCGGCGAGGCGAGTGATCTCTCTCGTGGGGACATGTTGCTATTGTTGGAAAGTTGGTGTGGAATTGGGGAATGTGGGTGTTCCTTGTTTGGGTTATTGGGGTATTAGTAAGGCATCGAAAATTCTGTTGGGTTATATGGTGTATTCATCATTTAAAAGACTGTTTTTAGTAAACTCGGTGTAAATGTAAAACCTTTCAATTGTATTAAGGTGGTTCCCTTTGTTTTGGTATTGTAGGATTTGCATCGTGTCTTGGATGGGCCCAAATGAATATGATTGTTCTAAGATATGTTTTGCATAGTTGGATATGTGACTGTTGGTTTTGAATGCATATTTGTGCTCTTTGAATCTCATTTCGAATCTCCTTCCACGTTTGTCCTACATACTCTTTGTTGCAATCTGGGCTTGTTGACTTTTATGCTCCGGAGCCTGCGTATTTGTCGGGGAGTTGGTGTTGGAGCATTAGTACTTTTGGATTGTGTTGGTTGTGCGCCAGGCAATCTTCGGGTCTGCTTTCTTAAACAGGTTGGTAATGAATGTTGTCTCTTTGCCAATATATGTGAATGATGCCTATGTGTGTGTGATGGTATTAGTTTGTTTGACTAATGTGGTGGTGAGTCGTCTGAGGGTGGGTGGTTTGTGTGTGTGTGTGTGTGTGTGTGGACAGGAAATGCATTGTTAGATAGAATGTAGTGGATGGTATCTTCTTTTTCTTTGTATTCACCACCTTTCAAGTGGTATGTGTTAAGTCTATTATATAGGAATCTTATTACTGTATATTTATGTTTGGCTGGGTGGTTTGAGGTGTACGGGATGATTGTGTCTGTGAATGTGGGTTTCCTGTGTATGGAGATCACCCAGTTTTTGGGGTTTCTGTGAATTGTGATGTCTAAGAAATATATTCTATTGTCAGATTCCATTTCGGCAGTGAAATTCATGTTTGGGTGGATTTTATTTAAATCATTTTGTATGCTGTTGATGTCTGTGTGGTGGGAGTCGTGAATTAACAACGTCATCAGCATAGCGGAAGTATGTTGCAATATTGTGTTTTTGGATAGGTGTGTTAGGTGAATGTCTTCTAAGTGTTGTAGAAAAAATTCAGCTATAATGCCAGAGGTGTGCGCACCCATGGCCAGGCCCTCCTGTTAGATAAGAATTTTTCCATTGTTGGAAAAATAGTTTTGGTTTGTAATAGTGTCGTACCAATTTAGTAGAACATGTTTTGTTTCGGGTTCTGTATTGTTGTTGTCTCGATTGTTGGCAATGATCTCTCTGGTTTCTTTCACCGGAATATTAGTGTAAAGGTTTGAAATATGTAGTGAGGCTAGGGTGAAGTGGGGGAGTATTGGGGTATTCTCGAGTTTTTTGAGTAGGTCTGTGGCGTTTTCGATGTTGTGTGTGTAGGGTAGCGGGGCCATCAGTTTTATTTTCTGAGTGAATAGTCTGGGTAACTTGTATGCTGGGCTCCTCTGTAGTTCACTACTTGCCGGATTGGGTGTTCAGGTTTATGTAGTTTTGATTAATCCTTTGATAGACGGTGCTGTGGGGTTTAAGTTTAAGTATTTCCATTTGGATTCTGAAGGGGTATGTGTATTGCTGTTATTTATGAATTTTCTCACCTGAGATTGGAATGATTTCGTAGGGTCATTCGTTGAGGTTTGGAAGTGGTTTGTCTGTATGAACTCTTCTATTTTTATTTCATATTGTGATGTGGGCAGGATTACA
>JGI20166J26741_11446696_pt1 | contig 26801 bp, 16 predicted proteins | sample TergutCu122P5_FD_26741 | JGI IMG/M metagenome (IMG submission 26741)
TCGCCGACAACGAAAAACCCTGCTATTTTATGTGTTTTAACAATGTCGGCGCAGCAGGCAGCCGTGGAAGCGGCTCAAATTTTATTATCGCATCTATAAACTGCCGATACTTGCAAACATTATACCTGAAAACGGTTTGAAAACAAGTTTTTTGGGTCGAATATATTGCCCCGGACATAAGAGTTTGATAGCAGCGACCAACGGAAGCTGCGGTGTTCGTGGCCAATACGGTTGGAATCGCTCTCAACTTTTGTGTCCATACCATAAATATATTGCCTGTCTCATAAAAGATAAGACGCAAGAAATAACAGCCGGGAACGTCAATGACCGGTTTAACCCGTCGCTTACGCTCCGGGCTGCTATTTTATTGTGCCGCCACTAAAATTTGAGCTTGCCCGATGAATCGCCTGTATCGCCGACAATAAAAAGTCTCGCTATTTTGTGTGTGTCAACAATGTCGGCGCAGCAGGCAGCCATGGAAGCGGTTCAAATTTTATGATCGCATCTATAAACACAGCCTGGTACCGTTGGAACCATCTGCAACGTTTCGCATTCGATACCTCAAGCAAAAGGGAGCAATTGGCTAAGAACCAAAATGACCACGAAGCCGCTGCAACCGACGATGATGTGCAACACCGTCACGGATTTGAGCGTGTCGATTTCATTCAGTCCGCCCATGCGGCTGGTCAGCCAGAAACCTGCGTCGTTCATCCAGGACGTGACAAGCGACCCGGCACTGATCGCCAGGGCGAGATAGGCGATGTTGAATCCCAGCGTTTGTGTCGTTAATCCCATCGCACCGATAATCGACGAGGCGGTGAGCATGGCCGTCGTGCTTGATCCGAGCGCGAGCTTGAAAACCGAAGCGAGACAAAACGCGGCGATCAGCACGGACAGGCCGGCAACGCCCGCCTCGTTTTGAAACCACTCTTTGACGGTGTCGCCGATACCGGCCTTTTCCAGCATCGCGCCAAACGCGCCGCCGGCGGCGATGATCAAAATGATCAGCCCGGAATCAAGCAGAGCCAATTCGATGTCTTTGTATAACGCTTTCATGGAAGCGGTTTTCTGTCTGTAATAAACCAACATCGACAACGCGGCGGCCAGCATCATGGCGATTTCCTTGTCGCCGGCGATTCGGATGATCCTGACCCAGACAGGCGGGGTGGGCGGTTCCACCGCTTTCGGGTTCGCCATGTTGTCCGGTTTGATGATGACTGCGAATTCCGGTGATTTGACAGAGACTTTGATCTGTTTTTTTTCTTTGATGACATCGGCGGTCACACCGCCACCACCGATTGCGTTAATGGCCGCAGCCTGCTCTTCAAGCGGCACGTTGGGCTTGTACACCATGTTGGCAAACGAGCAGGTCGCAATCAGAATGACCGGCGACAGGATGGGGAGCAACGCCCACCCCAATGAGGGGAGTTGTTTTTCCCTTTGTTCGGGCGTGAGTTGTTCCCCGGCGGTCAGGTGATCGGAATCCGTTTCCGCTTCGCTTGCGGGGAGCTGAAGTTTCGGATTCGGCATGTACCAGTTAATCAGGTAGGCCCCGGCAATCGCGACGGGAAAGGTCAACGCACCGACGAACAATCCGATCAGCAGCAAGTAACCGACTTCGATGCCGAGGTTTGCCGCGACGGCCAACGGACCGGGGGCCGGCGGAACCATCGTGTGTGTGATCATTGCACCGGCACAAATGGCCATCAGGCAGAGCATGTAATTTTTCCGCGTTCTCCGGTAAAACGAATGGACCATCGGGACGAGCAGGAAAAAGACCGTTTCATAAAACACCGGAATGGAAAGTGTGAAACCGCTCGCCCCCAGAGCCAGCGGAAAACGTTTCTCCCCGAAGACGCGGCAGAACACCATGACGATTTTTTCCGCCGCACCGCTTCGTAACATGCACACGCCGATGATCGCGGCCATGGCAATGATAAGCCCGACTTTTCCGACGGCGTTCCCCAAAGCGAGAGCCACCCGTTCCCCCTTGTCGCCGCCCGGAGCCAACAGGCTTACCACTAGTGCCGCGCAAACCAGTGCCAGAAACGCATTCATGCGGAACACGATAATCATGACCAAAACAACGGTGACGCCGATGGCGAGAATCACTAACGGACTTATCATTGCACTTTTCCTTTCCAGTACACAAAAAAGCGTGAACGGTTATGAATCGGCAAGTATCAGGCTTCGCCAGATTGTAATATGTCCCTTTCAGATTCAACCGCTCCATCACTGTCGCGGCTCTGATTGGGTATAATGCTTTCCTGCAAAAGCCTTACCCCGACACGAACATGCCGGTCTGATAAATAACGACCGCGATGAGAAATGCGACGGCGGTATTGAACAAAAGTGCGGTGACCGCCCATTTGAAACCCGTTTCCCGGCAAATCACGACGCAGGTGGCCGTGCAAGGGGCGTAAACCATGACGAACAGGAGCATCGCATACGCTTTGATGGCGTTCCAGTGCGGCGATTCGCGCAACCGTTCGCCGAGCAATTGACGCTCCGGTTTCCCTTCATCAATATTTTGGACGACAATTCCGGTGACATTCGGTTTTCCCGCTTCTGCCCCTTGCCCACTGTCCTTCGTCCCCTTCTCATCCCCCATATTATACAAAGTGCCGAGTGACGCGACAATCACTTCCTTGGCGACGAAACCGCCGGTCAGCGCGATGTTGTCCCGCCAGTCGAAACCGGCCAGACGGCTCGCCGGTTCGAAAAAACGCCCGATTTTTCCTGCCCAGGAATGGGCAAGATGTTCGCTTGAGGTCATGCCGGCCTGCGGACGCGGATAATACATCAAACACCAGAGCAACACATTCACGGCAAGGATGATCGTCCCCGCTTTTTTGAGGAACCACCAGCTTTGCATCAATGCCGTTCGAATGACCGCACGGCATCGCGGCCACTGATACGCCGGAAGTTCAAGCAAAAGCGGCGACGCTTTGCCGCGAACCATGGTGAGGCTTAAAATCTTCGCGCAGGCCAGCGCAAGTCCCCAGGAGGCGAAAATCAACGACGCATACACGAGTCCCTGCCATTTCACGCTGAAAAATGCCGCAACCAGAAGTGCGTAAACCGGCATCTTCGCACCGCAGTTCATGAACGGGATGACAAGAATCGTGAGAATCCGTTCCCGCCGGTCTTTCATGTTGCGGGTCGCCATGATCGCCGGCACGGCGCAACCGCCGGCGATGCCGCCGCCGAGAATCAACGGCATGACGCTTTGTCCCTGCAATCCGAACAAACGCATGACACGGTCCGTCATCATGGCGACGCGGGCGATGTAGCCGGTGTGTTCGAGAAACGAAAGAATCAGGAACATGAAAAAGATGACCGGCACAAACGCAATCACGCCGCCGATCCCGGCAACGATCCCGTCGAACAGCAGCGACCGTACCGGGCTTTTTTCGTCAAACGGCAACACCGGCTCAAGAACGGCGGGGAGCTGGATATTGAAAATATTTTCGACAAATCCCGTCGGCGTCGTCATTTTCCAGCCCCACGCGGGCACGGTTTCCGACACGGTTTTCTGCACGGACACGGTCGTGTAAACCGGCAGCCAGTTCCAGCCGCCGGCGAGCGAAAACGTCAACTGGAATGCGCAGTACATGATGACGATCAACAGCATGAAACCGAACACGGGGTGACAAAGCACCCGGTCGATCACGTCCGACGTGCGATGCCGTTTCGACGGATCGCGCCGGACGGATGCGTTTTCAATCTGATCGGCAAACTGACGCCGCGCAATCGCAATCGCCTTTTGCGGCGTCGAACCGTGTTCCGCTTCAAACTCCCGGTAAGTTTTTTCGGCAAGAACGAGCAGTTCCCGCCAGTTGTCTTCGTGCGTGTGATGCTGCACGATGCGCCGGGCGTCGGCATCGTTTTCGAGCAGTTTGACCGCAAGCCAGCGTGCCGAAAAATCCTCAATCAGATGCGGTCGTGTTTTGAGAGCCGTTTCGATCCGCGTCACCGCTTCCTCGAAGTCGGGCGTGTACTCAAGCCGCCAATCGTTGAAATCGTGACCGCCCGGCGAAACGGCGTCGTGAATCGCGCGCCGCAGCGTTTCGATCCCTTCGCCGGTCGCTCCGTTCGTCGAAACGACCGGCGTTTTGAGCATGGCCGCAAGTTTTTCAAGGTCGACGGAAATTCCTCGCCGTTTGGCAACGTCGGTCATGTTGAGACATACGACGGTCGGCAACTGCAATTCGAGCAATTGAAACACGAGAAACAGGTGACGCTGCAAATTGGAAGCGTCGACGACCACGACGACGACTTCCGGCGACTGCAACAGCAAAAAATCACGGGTCACCCGTTCTTCCTGCGTGTACGACGTCAAACTGTACGTGCCGGGAAGATCGACCAGCTCCACTCGCCGGTCCTCCGTTTCGTTCCCGTCCGTGAAATTTTCGTGGTAATGCCCCGATTTTTTCTCGACTGTGACGCCGGCGTAATTGGCCACCTGCTGGTGAATGCCGGTCAGCCTTTGAAAAATCGTCGACTTCCCGCTGTTCGGCTGCCCTGCCAGTGCGACAAGAATATCCTGATGCGCGTGTTTCATGCTTGTGACAATGCCTTCAAAATTTCGAAAAAACGCTTTGCCCAACCGCTTGCCGTCGCCACTTTTTGAGGATCAATCAACCCAAGAAGTTTGAAAGAGTGTTTTCTCTTGCTATACTTTCCTTTGGGTTCGCAGTTCCGGGTGGCCATTTCAAGTTTTTCATAAACTTGCTCTTTTTCGATCTCTTCAAGATTTCGCCCTTGCGCCGGGAGGTGATTCTGATTGAGTTCATGACCGTAAAATTTCTCAAGTGCCTCAGGATCGGCCAAAAACCAGCTTTCCATGCACTGCACCATCAAATGACATTGCTCATCCGTCGCGCCATCCGGTTTGTCCAAATGTTTCTGCCCACATTGTTTCAAATGATCCCACGGCTTGTTTTCATGCTTTTTTGAAACGGCACATTCGCTGTCGACAAGCAATAATGCGTTTTTGCCTTGCATTAAGGCGGTGCGAAAGCGATCCAATGCTTGTGAGCGCCCGGCACAAGGAACAACGGACGGCATTTCTTTGTTTTTGCTGAGTTCGTTTAATTTTTCAAGAAAATCATGCATCCCTTTACGAAGTTCGTCTTGCAATGGTTTGTTGTGATCTCCGCCGCCTTCCATATAAATGACGTAAGATTCTTTTTTGCCGTGTTTTGACGGTTTTACCATCGATTCCCTCCGATCTCACCGCTTGTCCAAAGTTCGCCGAGCCGGTATTTTTCAAGCCACGGTTTAAGGTATTCCGGGTCGAGACGTTCGATGATCGTGGAACCGTCATGTTTTTCACAGACCTGGATCACTTGAGGGGAATCATTGAAACAATCGACCAGACGAACGGAATGCGTCGTGACGATCACTTGTGTTCGTTCGGCAGCATATTTGAGTGCATCACCCATGACCATGATCAAATCCGGATGCAATCCCATTTCCGGCTCTTCGATGCAGATTAACGGCGGCGGTTCCGGGTCGCAAAGCACGGCCAAAAGCATCAGATAACGCAACGTGCCGTCCGAAAGACGCGCGGCAGGGATGCGATTTTCACCTTCAATAAGCCTGATGCTGATTAAATGATCGAGTTGTACAATCTCGTAATCATCAACATTTTCGTAGAGTTGCTTTAAAAATTCCAAGTAACGCGAATGGCTTTCTTTGTCTTCTTTGATTTTTTTCAGAACAATATAGAAATTGCTGCCGTCTTCGTTGAGCCATTTGTCGGGATGATACGCATTTTGTGGAAATCTTAGAGGTGATTTGCGACCAGATGTCCAATTGTTGTAGAGGTGGATTTTTTGATATAAATCTGACAGATATGATAATGCGCTAAATTCTTCTATGCCCCCAAAACGCGACAAAGCGGAATAATTAGGATATTTTTCTTTGTTTTCATCTGGAAATAAAGAGCCTATACCCGCTGATTGAACAACAATATATTTTGTAATCCCTTTTTCTTCTATCTCTTGTTCTTGTTGTTTTATTCTGGCTTCAGCAACTTCCTTAGGTTCAATTCTCATCTTTCTTAATGCCGAAAATTCGTCACCATGTCTTCCATAAAAAAAGAATGGAGAACGTTCTTCTAATTGATCTTTTACTAATGAAGTTGGGCCAATCCATTCATCAATAATTGTTATTCTTCTATTCTCATCATCACCACAAAAAGAAATAATATGTCTCAAAGAAGTATTTAATTCGATTCTCGCTGTAGTATTACTTGCTTCTCCCTTCCAAAACCACTCGCTTAACGGGCAACCACTGTCGATGATCGGCTGATCGAATTTTCCCGGCGCGTTTTTGAGCAGTGCCAGCACGTCGAACAGGTTCGATTTTCCGGAACCGTTGGGGCCGATGATCACGTTGAGCGGGCCGAACTCCATCGCCGGGCTGTCGGGGCCAAACGAAAGCAGATTGTTGATTTTCAGCGATTGAAGGAATGGCAACATGATACTTGTCCTGTTGAAACAAAGATTTTCACACAAAGGCACGGAGGCACAAAGTTTTTGGAAAAAACATCATATTGTAACCTTCGTGTCCTTTGTGCCTTTGTGAGAGACAAGAAGAGAAATGACTACGGTTTCAAAATTTCCCTGACCAGTTCAACAGAGACGCCGGAAACGAGTTCACATTGACCGATGGCAATCGGAAGCACGAAACGCAAGGTGCCGCGGACCGTTTTTTTGTCATGCATCATCAACTCGATGATCCGGTCGGGATCGGTTCCTTCAAAACGTATTGGCAGGCCGAGCCGGCTGTTGAGCGTCGATTGCCGTTCGACGAAATTCCCATCGACACGTTCCATGCGGTGCGCCAGCCGGGCGGCGTCGACCAGCCCGATCGCCACGGCCGTTCCGTGCAACAGCGTTCCGTAACCGGCAAGTGTTTCGTAAGCATGGGCGAACGTGTGACCGTAGTTGAGTTTGGCACGCAAACCGGTCGTTTCGCGTTCGTCCTGTTCGACAATGTTCGCCTTGATCCGGCAACAGCGCGCAATGATTTCGGTCAGCAACGTATGATCCCGCCGCCGGATTCGTCCGATATTGTTTTCCAGCAGTTCAAAAAGTTCCGCGTCGAGCGAAATGCCGTACTTGACCACTTCACCGAGTCCGGCAAGGTATTGGGTGTCATCCAGCGTGTCGAGCGTTTGCGTGTCGATCAGCACGCCGGCCGGCTGGTGAAACGCCCCGACCATGTTTTTGCCGCCGGCAAGATTGATTCCGACTTTTCCGCCGACCGAACTGTCAACCTGGGCAAGCAATGTCGTCGGCACTTGAAAAAAACGGATTCCTCTTGCATAAGTCGCGGCAACGAACCCCGCCAGGTCGCCGACGACCCCGCCGCCGACCGCCATCACCACCGAATGCCGGTCCGTGCCGAGTTCGAGCAGCTTTTCCCAGAGCCATTCGGCACAAGCGATCGATTTGCTTTCCTCACCCGGCTCGACCACCAAAAGATCAACCGTTTTGCCGCATTCCGCCATAAGTTCCGCAATGCGCTCCGCGTAAAGCGAAACGACATTTTGATCCGTCAAAATGACAACGTGATTTGCAACGTGATTCGCCTGGCTGGAGTCATGAAAAGAGGCATTGAAAATCGCTCCCAATTGAAAAATGATTCCCGCTCCAATTTCAATCGCGTAACTTCGTTCGTTCAAGTGAATCTGAACAAATGATGTTTTTTGTTCGTTTATCTTTTTTTTTGATTCGTCCGACATGTCAAATTCATGCTATGATAAAAATGTTTGTTGCTTTTGTCACCAATGGTATTTTACCTTGCTGTTTTTCGTGTGACAAGGGAGTTTGTTTGTTCAAACTTTTTAGCGATATTGAAAATGGATGATTTTGATCTAAAATCTGATGATTCCGTCCCTAATTGACACGTCGATCTTTGATCGACGACAAAAAAGTTTTTTTTGAAAGATGATCAAATATGTCAAATGATCCCCGGGAAAAAGAGATGTATGCGCTGTCGCAAAAAACAAATCACTCGCAATCGTCAGGTTGCGGACAGGATTCGGGGCAACGTCCCCCGGCTCAAGAGGTTCGTGTCGTTTGCTCTTCCCGCAACGAAGGGTGTTTTGCCGGTTGTTTTAAAATCGCCGCCAGTTTTGTTTCGTCGTTGCTCGTTCTCTTCTTTTTCTTTTTGATTTTTACATCGCTCATTTACACTTTCCGGGGGGGCGACTTCAATGCGATCGGTGAAAGACATTTTTCCGGAAAAGCAGGCGCGCCGAACAAAATCGCGATTGTCACGATTTCCGGCGTCATTGTCGGCGAAGAAGACGGTAATTTCGTCAGGCAACTGAAAACAGCGGAAGACGATGAAAAGGTCAAAGCGGTTGTTTTGCGGATCAACTCGCCGGGCGGCACCGTTTCGGGGAGCGATTACTACCATTACAAACTGACGGAATTCAAGAAGAGCAAAAGCGTTCCCATGATCGTCAGCATGGGGAACATGGCGACCAGCGGCGGTTATTATCTGGCGGTGACCGGGGACGAAATTTTCGCGGAACATTCGACGGTCACCGGTTCGATCGGCGTCATCATGCCGAATTACGACCTTTCCGGGCTGTGCGACAAAATCGGCGTCAAATCCGACCCGATCGCAAGCGGTCCGCTCAAGGAATTGGGGAACGTCACACGACCATTGCGTCCCGAAGAGCGTCAGATTCTCGAAGGGCTGGTCACCGACATGTTCACGCGGTTCAAACAGGTCGTCCGCGAGGGCAGACCAGCATTTCAGGCCGACCCGCAGGCACTCGACAAAATCGCGACCGGTCAGATTTTCACGGCGCAACAGGCGGTCGAAAACAAGCTGATCGACAAAATCGGTTTTCTCGACCAAGTGGTGGAACGTGCCGCGGAATTGGCGCATTTGCAACCGGGGCAATACGAAGCGGTGCGTTACGTTGCCCCTAAAACGCCTCTTGAAATGATGCTCGGGGAGAAGGTGGAAAAATCGTTCCAGTCCTCATCGGCACAATCCGAAGTGATGACGGAACTGGTCCGCGAAATCGCGACTCCCCGGTTGTATTATCTTTACCCCCGCGCGTTGCCGGTCGGGGAACCGCAAGAGTGATACCGCAGCCGGTATCATTTGACATTGGAATACAACTCAAATTCAAATGTGTTCTTTCCTTTTTTCACTGTTGCGGAAACCGGTGTTTTTTTGAAGTCCTGATAGACTTTCGGCAAAAGTTGTTTGGGACCTTCGGAAGCCGGTTTTTTGGGTGACGACGCATTCGGAAGAAGATCATTGGGATTAACGGGTTGCAGTGTCGTCATTTTTGAAAAAGTCACAGCGTATTCACCTTCCAATGCCCCCGCTTGCGGGACACCGGATAAAGAAGTCAACTGAAAGTTTCCCTGGGCATCCGTTGTCCCCACGGCGGACTCCCCCTGACCGGCTTTGGGATTAAACTTAACCGTCACATTGTCGGCAGGGGAACCATCCAAAGTGACGATCCCGGCAACCGGTTCCGTTGGAATTCCCTGCGGTTTTGACGAATGACAACCAAGACAACAAAAACAGCAACAAAAAAGAATCACAAATCGGCGCAACACAATATTTTCCTTTCAATATCAAACAGGTCAATGGATCATCGGCAAAACATGGACAATTATTCCATTTTATGGATTTGATTTCAATTCAAATGTGAATTTGTTTTTTCTTTTTTTTACAGTTGCCGCCAACGGCGTTTTTGTTTTATCCTGATAAATCGTCGGGAGCAATTGTTTGACTTCGGTTGTCGTCATGATCGGAGTTCCGGGAACTTTGACCGGTTTGTCCAGAGGCGTGACTTTCAACAGGGAAACGAGAACGATATAGTCCCCTTCCAAAGCCCCTTTTCCCGGGTCGCCGTTACTCGAAGTCAACGTAAATCTTCCATTATTGTCCGTGGAACCGGTTGCCACATCACTTTCTTTCGTCGGTGTTTTCGGCTGAAACGTTACGATTGCCTTGGGAACCGGTTTGCCGTCCAGTGTCACGATCCCCTCGACAAATTGCGAAGGAAAATTTCTGCCTGACGGATAACAGCCCAAAACAAACACGAGCAGGAATAAAAATAAAAAAGCACAACGAGACATGTTCCACCTCAACACGATGAAAAAAAATTTATAGATGCGACAATATTGCCCGCCTCATAACAATTGAGGCAATCAATCAGAGCCGCGAGGGTAACTGAGCGGTCGAACCGGGGCAACCGCTCCATAACTGTCGCGGCTCTGATTAATCTTTTCTGAAACGGTCAATACTTTATGGAATGGAAACGACTTCACCGCAGGAACAAGTTCCTAGTGCCCCCCAAACTCCATAAGGCGACGGTCCCGGACACAACCGGGCAATTCCCCAGAGAGCCGTCGGTTCCCCGGGGCCGGGGTTTGCAGGGTCCCAAGCGAGATTTCCCGTATTGATTGTGTCCGACATAAACGTCACGGAAGCATCCGTCATGAGCACATTGACTCCGCCGGTATGATTACTGCTTGCCGAAACAAGTGCCTGACGTCCCATTTGGCCGACATCAACGCCACGAGTGCATGTCGGACTGTTCGGCCCGGCCGCCGTATTGAATGTCGATTGCAAGGGTTGGAATGACGACCAGCGGCGGCCGATCCCCCAAATCCCTTTGTCATCAATTTGCGTATTGTCGACCGTGTCAATGAATTCCCCTCCGCTCCCGGCAAGCGACCTGCAAAGGGCGGGAGAACCGTTTTTCCAATCCAAATCGCCGCCGAGAGCCATAAAGTTTTGAACGACGCCACCTTTGACCGATGTGGAACCGGCACGACCGTTTCCGACAACGACCTCGGATGCGAGAATCGTATTGCTTAAACCGTCGGACACGGAAGCAAAACTCAGAGCTTCGCTGCGTCTTGTTCCGACGATCGGGCCATAGCATTTGACACTTTCAGCTTTTTCCGTAGTGTAATCCCAATAAGAAAAATTCCCGCGATTGGCAAAATAACTGTTCAATCCGATGTCACGTCCCGAATTGCCGGATTGTTTGACTCCGGCGGAAGGACAAAGCAACGTCGAAATTTGGGAATTAAGCCAGGGATTTTCCGTTTGATCCGGGGCGGGAACGGCGTCACCATGTTCGGGATAGAAGAAGGTCGCCGTCGTACTGAGACACATCGCCATGATTTTATCATAAAGGGCCTGCTGTTCCATGAACGGGCAAAGTAAAACGAGATAACCGAGATTTTCCCGTCCGTTATCCGGATAAACGTTGTCAGGTCCTCCCGGCACATCGCCTTTGGCAAGAGCATAAGCTTTCCAGATTCGTTTGGAATAACCTGAACTGGGGAGTTCCTTGAAGACATCATGGTGGTTGTGTACGGCAATACCGATTTGTTTGAGGTTATTCGTGCATTGCATACGCCTGGCCGCTTCACGGGCGGCTTGAACCGCCGGGAGAAGAAGGGCGATCAATATGCCGATGATCGCGATCACCACAAGAAGTTCGACAAGAGTGAATGCAAATCTTGTCTTTCCTCCTTTTTTTGTCTGAGTGTGCGTTTTCATAATAAATGATACTCCTGAAAATATTGAAAGATAAAAATCATCGTAAAAAATGCGGTACTCCAATGTTCTGAATTACGGCATGGAGACACTTTCTTTGCCATTGATGGAGCCTAGTGCCCCCCAAACTCCATAAGGGGACTTGCCGGTGTAATTCCGGGGTTCCTTTGCCGAAGTCCAGCTTGACTCGCCGGGAATTTGCGCCCCTGCCGTCACGGCATTGATTGTATCGCTGACAAAAGTTACGGAACCGTCGCAGTTAGCAACGTTAACCCCTCCGGTGTGCCGGCTGCTTGCCGTAATCAATACCGAAAGAAGATCAGACCCGGTTTCCGTAAAAGCATCCGCCAGTTGCGTGCAGGACGGGCTGTTCGGTGGCAGGATGGTGAAAAATTGGGAATGTTGCGGTCTGGCGGAGGCCCACAAGCGGGCTTTCCCCCACATGGTCCCTCCATTCGGGTCGGTGTCGCCTGTCAATTGATTTCCTGCCGCTCTTGCACGACAATCGCTTGCCGGCCCCGCCGTGGCAAGTCGCATGGTGGAAACATTGACCGCGATTCCTTCGATCACGTTCTTTGAATTTCCCGAATCCCCCGCCACTTCGGAAAGAAGAATGGAATTTGACGTTCCATCCGTAATGGCATCAAGTCCGATGATGTCATTGGAACCCGGCGTGAACGGTCCTCGGGGAACACAATCCGGACGCCCATATCCGGCGTGAAAGTGAGTTAAAATGTCGCCGCGATTGCAAAAATAATTGCCCGGTGCAGGTTCTGTTCCGGCATTCTGGACAGACGAAGAAGGGCAGAGAAAACCGGAGACTTTTGCCGTCCAGCCCGGATCACCGTCCTGAACATAAGGAACCGGCCACGGATTTGTCGGGTCGGAAGCGGCGATCATTTGACTGTTTCTTGACATCAAGTTGTCATAAAAGGCTTGTTGTTCAAGATATGGCGTCAACGGAACGAGATATCCCACCAATCCCATGCCATAAGCGGCACTATAAGGATAGTAAGATTTGTTTTTCGGATCCCAGCAGTAATCCTTGATCATGGAACAGTTTGGCAGCACTTTTTTCGCATCAACGAAGTTGTGAACCGCCAAACCGATTTGTTTCATATTGTTGGTGCACTGCATCCGGCGCGCCGCTTCGCGGGCGGCTTGAACGGCGGGCAGCAAGAGGGCGATCAAAATGCCGATGATCGCAATGACGACGAGGAGTTCAACAAGGGTAAAGGCACGTAGCCCCCCCCCCTCCCCTAATTTAACACAAGTTTCCTTTTTCATGGAAGCAGTCTCTCTTTCTAAAAAATAAAAAATCAACCTGCGCCCTCTGGCGTCAGGAGGACAAAAATCAAAAACATCTTAAATCCACAGCGCAATGGATTCACCACCAACCTCTACCCCAAGTCATTTACTTTTATCCACAGATGACACAGATTTTTGTTTTAAAAAATCATCTGTGAAAATCTGTGTCATCTGTGGACAAAAATTCCGATGTTAATTGTTATAGTATAACGTGTTGTGATTTTTTGATTGCGCTGTCGTGTCACGGGAAAAGTTGAACTTGTTCCGTCGTCACGATTCTGACCGGTCCTGTCATTCCCGACGGGAGCAGTTTCGAATCCCGGTTCCAAAGTTTCCACGCGGTGAAAAGTTCGCGACCGGTCGGACTCGGTTGACCGTCGGGCAGCCATTGCGGCCATGCTTTCGGGCGACCGTCTTCAAAACGCTCCGTGTCTTCCGGATGGCGGTCGTCGCCGATCATTTTGTTCGGCCACAAATTCGTGACGCGAACAACCAAATTGTTTTTACCCGTTTTGAGCAGGTTCGTCACATCGATTTTTTTGACCGGCGTCCACAGCACCCCCAAATCTTTTCCGTTGAGCGTGACTTCGGCGATCACATCGACGTTTCCGAGGTCCAAATACAAACGACGTTCCGGCCGGATCATCTCCCCGGAAATCGTGAACGTTTTCGTGTAAACGGCGGTTCCGCTGAAATACCTGACAAACGCATCCGGGTGTTCGTTCCAGGAAATCAGTTTTTCAAAAGTGAATTCGCGTGTTTCCTGACCGGGGTGTCCGTCCGCAGGAATTCCGACCGGGAAACCGACTTGCCAGGCACCGTCCAGCGTTATTTCGGGAAGGGACTCAACATGGACCCTCTTTTTCGAATGGTCGGCATAAGTCATGTCATATTTGCCGGGCTGCATGATTTCCAGCATGGGCCCGTGTTCCGCATCAAAACCCGAACGTACAACGGCCGGGCGACGCTGCGACACATCAAACACGACGGTTTCGCCGTCCCGCAGTTGGAGTGTTTTTTCCGATCCGTTTTGCACGTACTTGATTTCAATCTGTTTGGTGACGCCTGTCGCCGGGTCGCGTTCCTTCGCGAATGCAACGACCGGAATGTGGTTTTCGCCGCGACGAAGCATCGCCTGCAATTTGTCCGTCACGTCGAACGAACGGGTTTCGTCGTCCAAAATGCCGTATTTTGCACTTTTGACATCGACCGAAACGGTGTCCTGATTCATGAGGATCGACTCGCCGTCGAATGCTTCGAGCGTGTAAGTGTTTTCCGGAGCCCAGTCATAAGCATATTCGATTTGCAGTTTTTTCCGAACGCCGGGACAAGGGTCCTTGATCTTGGCCATGTCCGTCACAACGATTTCTCGTGTTCCGGCGTCAAGTTTTTGTTGCACAAACTCGCGAACATCCGTTTTTTCCGACGGATCACCCGACGAACCACCGACGGCGCCGTATTCCGCCCGTTGGACGAGAAACCGGTAAAGCGGCAACGAGGCCGACGCGATCCGCCGGTCGTCGCGGAACACGGAAACGACCGGATTTTTTGAAACAGCTTGTTTTTCTGATGCATTCGACGGATTGACAGGAAAAACGACAAACACCGATTGATATGGCTCGAACGTCATCGGGACGATCGTCACTCCGCGATGTTCACTGAACATCGCGGCGGTTTCACAACTTCCCGTCACCGGATGCCAGAATTCCGGAACCGCACCGGTGACCCGGAATTGAGCCGTCGCCTGGACCGCTTCTCCGGTCGGATTGACGACGAAATAAATGTCCGCGCCGGCGGAACGCCGGTGAAGAAAATTCAAACGGGTATCGGCGGTAAAATCACACGGAACGCCCATTTCGGCAAGCACGTTTTCGGCAGTCCTTCCCCATAAGATTCGACCTTTGCCGTAATTCTTTTCGCCGGATGCGCCTTCGACGGTTCCCCAGATTTTTTCGCCGACATCGCGTACCTGCTGATCCATGTCACGAGATGTCCTATTGCTTGAAGCATCGCTGTCTGAAACACCGCGTCCCCAGGCGCGTCGCGGTTTTGTGCCGATCACCGTCGCCCCGTCCCGGACGAGTTGTTCGACTTTACCGGCAAGTTCCGGCGTCATGCGGTCCGTGTTCGGCAAGACAAGAAGCCGGAACGTTTTTCCGTCGGGCAAAACGATGTTTCCCTGATCGTTGACGGACATCCGGGTAAGTACGGCATGTGTTCCGGCCTGATCCCATCCGTAACCAAGACGCAGATGGTCGCTGAATCCCTGCGGCGAGTCTTCCCATTCCAGATAACATATATCGGCGACATAACTCCCCTCGCGGAGCATTTCCTGGCAACGCGACAAATAACGGTTCCATGCGGCGGACTGTTCCCACCAGGTCTGTGTCCGTTCGCAATGGATTCCGTAAGGTCCCATCGTGTTTCCCGGCCAGCGGTCAAGCCACGGCTGCATCGCGTAACGGTGAAAAACGAACCGGTTGATTCCTTCGCAAAACGCAGCATCGCCAAGCGGTTTCATCTGTCCCGGATGACCGAGCCAGCGTTCGTCATCGGCGGCGGTGAACGCTTCGGCCCCGATGATGTTTTTTCCGTAAATGTGCCCGGACGAAGCCATGCCGCGACAGGTTTCGAGTGCCGCGCCGACCCACCAGAATTCCCCCATCGGCTCGTCGGTCAGGCCGGCAAACGCGATTTGATCGGACGGCGCCCAGTAACCTTCCGCCGACAGACCGATCCCGTGTTCATGAGCCAGTTCCAGCAATCGGGCAAAATAATTGTCGTAAATCATCTCCGAGATGGTGCGTCGCAAATCCCAGAGAAAACGGTCCATGGTGTCGTAATCACCGACCGCGTAACCGGCAAACACCGGCAAAAACGGAACAATGTCGTAACCGCGACGCTTTTGGAATTCCTCGCGCATCTGTGCCGTCCAGTTTTGAGTGCCGTTTTCCCAACTGTCGATATGCGTTCGGACAAATGTTTGTCCGGTTATTTGACCGACATGCCTGCGATTCTGTTCAACCAGTTTTTTGATCATGCCGTCGAACGCGGCCTCGATCCCTTTCTTCGATAATTTGTCGCATTCCAAACCGTCCCCCGACGGCGGGGCCGGACTGCACATCACCCCTTTGCTGGTATGCCCGATCCGCAAAATCGTCCACTCCCCTTCGGGCACGTCCCAAACAAGGTTTCCACCGGCGTCCATTTTGTTTTTCAATTCGATGATTTTGTTCAAATCGACGTAATCGTCCTTCTGAAATTCCGGTTCCCTGTTTTCCAGACGGTACAATGTCGACGAAATCGGATCGTATTTCGGGAACCGGACTTTGGCCGACGCCGGCGTCGGAAACGCAAGCACTGTGATGTCTCGGTAATAATTTTGCTCCGTTTTCGGCTGTGGCAACGCGATGTTGACCTGTTTCGGCCCGGTCGCTTTCGTAGTGCTGATGGTGACCAATTGCATCGACGTTTCCGGCGTGATCCAGGGACCGCCGCTGCCGTTCCAGCCGGGGCCGGCATTCATGGTCAACTGCAATCCGAGCCTTGCCGCTTCATCGACGGCGTGCCTGAACATCCCCTGCCACTTTTCACTCATGAAGGGAATCGGTCCCGCCGGCTGATTGACCGTGATCTCCATGATCAGCACGCCGCCGATTCCGACCCGTTGCATCGCTTCCAGGTCGGCGGTGATCCCTTCTTTCGTGATGTTGCCGTCCATCCAGAACCAGTACACCCAGGGACGTGCCGAGTCCGGCGGATTGACAAATCGCTTGGAAAGCGGCTCTGCGGCAAGGGCAAAAACCGCCGACCAGGCGACGAACAAAACCGACATCAAAAAAACGAATCTTTTCCAAATACTCATCGAAAGATCATTTTAATAAAAGGAGTGGCGCGTTAGCGACGGGATTTATCCCGCGTTCGGGGGCATTCATGGAAAACTTATGGGGAAAATTTTTGTCCTCAGACCGGTTTTGTGATTCCCGGCCTGGCAATCGGGTAATTGCCGCTGGCGTCGGGCAACACCGGCGGAGTCGTGTCCCAGGTCATCTGATCGACATCGGCAAGCGATTCACCGTGATTCATCGCCCAATCCCAGGTGATCAATTGCCCGGATTCTGCGGCCATGCGTCCCAGAATTCCGACCATCGTTGCATTGGCGGAGTATTCCGTTTCATTGCACGGCTTGTCGTTTTTAATGGCGTCGAAGAAATCGATATGCTCCTTTTTGTACGGATTCATCACTTCCCCGTCATATTTCCAGAGCAGGCGTCCCTTCGTCGGTGCCATTCCGTGATACAATGCCGGAACGGTGATCACGCCGCCGAGGTCGGCAAAACCTTTCGTACCGTAAGCGAGGTCGCCGTAATAAGCCCATGTGTTGTTCTGCGCACGACCTTGCGCATAAAGACGCGATCCGTCGGCGAACTGGTACTCGACAAAGAAACTGTCGAATTGCTGGTCGGGCACGTCGCGCACCTGACGACCGCCGTGTCCCTGCACGGAAACAGGCCACGCCCCTTTCAGCCAGCACGACGCGTCAAGATTGTGAATCAACCAGTCAAGGATGAAGGTTCCGTTCGTCCAGTTGAAGTTGTGATAATTCCGCAACTGGTGGGCGAGCAGACTTTCGTCTTTTTCACGCGGAATAAACGGCACCGTTTCATGCACGCGATACGTCGCAAGCGTCGTGATGTCGCCGATCGCCCCGTCGCGGACCCGGTTGACCGCCTCAATCAGGGCGACATTGTGTCGTCCCATCAATCCGCTTGCGACTTTCAGGTTTTTGGCTTCCGCGGCTTTTCCCGCTTTCAAAACCCGTTTGACGCCGGGCACGTCAACGCCGAACGACTTTTCCATGAAAACGTGCAACCCTTTTTCGACGGCATATTCGAAGTGCAACGGTCGAAAAACCGGCGGCGTGCAAAGGAACACAACGCTTCCCGGACCAAGTGCGTCAATCAAGCGGCGATACGCATCAAAACCGAAAAAACGGTTCTCTTTCGGGACGTCAACCTGCTCCGGCTTGTATTCTTTGAGGTACTTCAACATTTCTTCCGACTTGTTTTCGTGCAGGTCGGCCATGGCGGCCAACTTATGCGTCGGAGATGCGTCCATTGCGTCGATCACGGCCCCTGTTCCGCGACTTCCGCAGCCGACAAGACCGATTTTGACCGTGTTGTCCTCCCCGGCATGAACCCGGGGCGTCCCCATGGTGGATAAAAGCGTCATTCCGGCCATCGTGAGACCGGCATTTTTGATGAAATCCCTGCGTGTGCTCATTGATTATTCCTCAAAATAATAATATTCATGGAAAAATATTGGTATGGACACAAAAGTTGAACCGCCACCAGATTTTTGGGCCACGAAGACCGCAGCTTCCGTTGGTCGCTGCTATCCAACTCTTATGTCCAAGCCAATGGTTTTGCATTTCATTCAAACAAACGATTTCAGGTATTGGAGCGATTGACGATGCAGTTCGTCCATGCGGGCCGGATCAGGATGCTCATGCATGAACGGGGTCACGAGTTTGTCGTATTTGATTTCCCGAAGTGCGACAAACCAGTCGGCGACATTGGTGATACCGATCCCCGGCATCTGTTTTTCTCCCAGCTCGTTCGTCCAGAGATACACAAAAAAGAGTTGTTTGTCGCAAATCCGAATTGCGTCCGCCACCGATTCGTCGTTGTGCATGACGTGATACGGGGCAAACGCGATTCCAAGCCGCTTGTTGTCGTTCAGGTCGACAAACGCCTTGAACGTGTCGTTCCGGTTGAGCAGACAATCGCCGCTGTGATTTTCAACGGCCAGGAAGGAATCGTACCGCTCGCACAAATCCAGCTCCGGCTTGAGACCTTCGAGGAACTTTTTCATGTCGTTGGTGACGTTCCCCGTCAAACCGCCGACCTGGCTCCCCCGAACCGCCAGTCTGCTGCATGGTCCGTCACCACCGCTGCCACATTGTCCGAGCAATTTGGCAAATTTCGGATATTTCGCCATGTAAACGGTAAAACTTCCAAGATTCAAATGATATTTCTCCAGGAGTTTTTTGAACCCTTCGGCGTGATATTTTTCCGCAATTTCGGCCAAATGCGGGCATTCCAGGTAACCTTCGATGGAATCCCAAACGTCAATCGCCTCATAACCGAGCGACGCAATACGTTGGCACGCTTCTTCCAACGGCAGGCTCGAATAATTGACCGACGAACAAACCCATTTCGGTTTGAAAATTGTTTCATTTTTCCCGTTTTCCGGATTTTCTGCCAAATTTTCGTTTGCCAGGGATGGAGAGGTGGGCAACAAACCGGCTGTTGTCGCTGCGACGGCCGTTGCAGCCGCCGCTTTCAAAAAAGAACGTCGCGAAGGATGATTGACAAGCATTTCATTTTCCTCCCAAGGCAAGTTCCAACAATGCAATGATTGTGTTCAAAAATCAAAGATCAAGTGAAAAAATAGACAGGAGCCAACACATCAGTATGCATTGATTTTGCGATAAAATCAAAAAAATTCATGATAAAATCAAGAAAACAATGACACATTGTAAAGACATCAATCAAGTTTACGCGATTGACTTCAGAATTGCGTTCAAGATCAATCATCTGTTGAATATTTAACATGTTTTTGCCGGGACAAGCCCATGTCCCGCGAAACAAAATATTCCATATCTTGTTTTCTATAAATATGTTACAACGCTTTTTGTATATGTCCGGGGCAAGATCACGAGAATCAACCGGAAGAGATTGGCCAAAAAAGGAGATTGTTTTCACGGAGTCATGTTTTTATAATGAAATGATGACGTTTTTGGACCTTGTCGGCAACGCCTCTGTTTGCCCTCAATTTTCGTGTCACCTTTTTTCGTGTCAATGCAATGAACTGATCTGAGGAGCTTGTTCATGGCGGAAAAACCACCCGCTTTTCGCAGTGGTGGAACGGTTTACCATGCCGACGCATGTGAGCCGGCGCGAAAAGCTCATGAAGAAAATCAGATAACGCTCAAAGCGTTTGTGCGCGGTCAGTATCCCGGCACGCCGCTCCCGGAGTCCGTGTTGCCCGGTTTGCGGACGATCGGCTATTGGAACGCCGCACGTCCGCAGAATTGGGGATTGGACTGGCATCGAAACGAAGGGATCGAAATCGCGTTTCTGCAAAGCGGCCAGGAAGTTTTCTGGACCGGCGCGTCACATTGGGACATCAAAGCGGGCGACATGACCGCTTGCGGGCCGTGGCAACTGCACCGTCTCGGAAACCCGAATATCGGTCAAAACACGCTCCTTTGGTTTATCGTTGATTCCAACATCCGCCGCGACAATCAAACGAGCAAATGGCCTCATTGGATCATTTTGTCCAAAGAAGACATTGACGAACTCATTCCTTTGTTGCTTTACAACAGTTGCCCCGTTTTTCATCTCCAATCCAAGTTTGTCCAGACATGGGAAAAACTGTATCGGGTGCTCCGTGATGCGCCGGCGAATGATTGCCCCGTTTCCTCATTGGCGATTTTGATCAATGAAATATTATACGATGTGCTCACCATGCTGCGAAAGACGCCGCAAAAACCGGAACCGTTCGCCAAAGAAATGACACCGGCCCTGAAGATGGTCCAGGTGTTTCTGGAGGAACTGGCGACGATTCCCAGGCAATTGGAATATCCTTGGACGCTCAACGAAATGGCGAAACTGTGCCGTGTCAGCCCCGTCAGGTTTTCGCAGTGTTGTCACCAACTGACAAATCTTTCGCCGATCCACGCACTGAATCGCTTGCGCATTCAATTGGCGGAAGAGATGTTGCAAAGCGATCCAGATATTTCTGTCACTAAAATTGCAATGGCTTGCGGTTTTTCGACCAGTCAGTATTTTGCGACGGTCTTTCGAAAATGGACCGGAAAAACACCCTCGGAATATCGGCAAGGACTGATTCAAATGCCGGCGCAAAACGTTTCCGATCATCCCGGATAAAGTCAAACAAAAAAACGATGAATCGACGTGAATATCTCAAATGGGTGACTGCCGCGACCGCCGCCGGTTTTTTCTTCCCTTCCCGTTTTTCCACGAATGCCATTTCTCAGGAACCGACACGGGATATTGGTTTTGCACTGACGCCTGCAAGCGAAATTCTTGAAAAAGTGACGGCGAATCGTCCACTTTTGTCCGGTAAAGTTCCGGAAAATCTCAAACAGCGATTGGGGGCGGCCCATGCAAACGGCATGTACTGTCTGACCGACGAGCCTTTTTTGATCGAAGGGGCGAAAAAACTCCACGAATTCGGCGTCGGGGCAATCAAGCTCTGGTTTGAGTATCCGGAGGAATCCTATCCTTATCATTCCGATTGGAGTGATCTTCCCGCAATTCCCCGCTTAATTGATTTCGCCAAACATCCCTATTTTGCAGAGGTTTTTGATCTCCCTTTTTCGATGTTTTCCCTTGAAATCACGCACTTGGCCGGAGTTCCTTATTTCGGCAAAAAATGGAACGATTATCGTGATTATGAAGAACAATTTGCAGAGTTGACCGCGTGGCTTTACGAGAAATATGCGGACCGTCCCGTGACGTTCATTTTGCAGAATTGGGAAGGCGACTGGCTTTTCCGCAACGGTTTCGTGTATGGCTGGAATGAAGCGATGCTTCGTCAGCTTCCGGACCGTGTTGACCGGTTTATTCGCTGGTTTGAAGCAAAACAAAAAGGGGTGGAAAAAGCGCGAAAAGCGGTACTTGAAAAAAACAATCCGAAATGCCGGGTTGTCCATGCCGTCGAAGTCAACCAGGTGCTTTGCCTTTTGCGAAACGTTCCGTCGCTCACGGAACTGGTTTTGCCGCATGTTCCGGTGGACCTCGTTTCATGGTCGTGCTATGACGGTCTGGAAAGCGTCACGGATTTATGGCATGGGCTTGAATTGATCAGGCATTACATGAAATCGAGCGGTTTTTTCGAAAAACAAACGATCATGATCGGTGAAGTCGGTTTTCCGGAACAAGAACACGATCAGGAAAAACTGATCGAGCTTTGGGACCGCACCATGGGAACGTTTTTCGCTGCGGACATCCCGTGGATTTTGCACTGGGAACTTTACTGCAACGAACCGAATCACGAGACCAAAAAGAATCCCAAGCCGAAAAATTCGATCCATAACGCCGATGAATTGAGGGGATTCTGGATTTATCGCCCCGATGGAACGCTGAGCCATTCGGGAACCTATTGGAAAAATCTTCTCGGTTGACGGTTTTACCGAGTGGGACGGCTGCGGCGTCCGATCTTTTGCAATCTGCCTTTTGTACGCCATATCATCGTTGGAAGGATTATCAGGAATGATTTGGTACATGGACAATTATACAGTATTTTCTCTTCCAGCGACGATAAAAACATGGGGAAACGTCTTAATCCTCGGCAGGGATGCGTTGTTTGACTCGTAAGGACACGTTGTTTGCTTGAAAATGATGTCCGATTTGGGAAGGAAGCGGAAAATGCCTAAGGATTGTGTTGAATTAAATAAAATTCACGTTATACACAAAATAAAAAGTTTATTCCCGGACGGATTTTTTAACGCGGACACATCTCACCGTATCATTCTTTGTCTGTTTTTTTTCCTGATTTTGTGTCCGGATGTTCCGGTTTTGGCTCAGGAAACCATCATTTATGACGGCAGTAATCCTTCCATACTGCAAAGCGTGACCATTCCCGTTCCATCGTTCAGGACATATACCTATTCCCTGGCCCCTGCTAACAGCAGCAGTGGCGCAAGCAACAGTCTTGCCGGCAACAGCATCACCGTCAGCAATGGCACAATGGATGCTGTTTTTGGTGCGTTTAACAGCATGAACTTGGGAAACGTCACCGCCAACAGCGTCATAAACAATAATGTCGTCATAAATGGCGGTATGCTAAACGGGGTGTGCTACGGAGGCTGGACTCGTTACGGTGACGCGGACAACAACAAAGTCACGATGACCGGCGGTGATGTGGGACAGAATTTATACGGCGGTTACAGTTATTCCGGCAATGCCGTGAACAACGCCGTCACGATGGGCGGCGGCAGGGCACTCGGGGGCATTTCCGGCGGGGTGAGCAACAGCGGCATTGCCATGGGCAACTGCGTCAGGATCAACGGCGATGCCGATGTGCATGGCGATGTCATCGGTGGTGCCGTCTACAACACCCCCACCCCCATGCTCATGCTCCTTAATGGCAACGGTGAAGAGATCAGCGTCAACGTCAACGATGCCGCAGGCAACTGTGTCAATATTAACGGCGGCACGGTGAAAGGAAACATTTATGGCGGTTGGAGCAACTATGGCAATTCCATAGGAAACAGTGTCACCATCAGCGGCGGCAGTGTGCAAGGGAACATTTTCGGCGGTGTGAGCTATTCCGGTACGGCGACGGACAACACAGTTACGATTTCAGGAACGCCGGATTTGAGCACATCCGTTCTTATCGGTGGCCAGACGAACTACGGTGGTGACGCATTTACCGGGAACACGTTGAATCTTCACACGGGTGAGGTGGGGAATCAGGGTTTGGCGGTGTCGGGGTTGCAGAATTTTCAGTATTTGAACTTTTTTCTCCCTTCCACGATGGGAAACGGTGGTGTCATGCTCAACGTCAACGGCCAGGCGGACATCACCGACTCCGTCGTCAACGTGGGGGTGGAAGGCGCAAGCTCGCCCTTGAGATCGAGGGATCACGTCGTCCTCATCCGCACGCCGGGTGCGGGTGATCTCGTCGGAACGCCGGTCAACACCACCGCCGACGGGCAGGGGATGCAGGGGGTGACCCTGCGTTATCTCTTCGACATTGAAGTGAAAGGTAATAGCGATAATGAGTTGTGGGCCATCTTGAGAGACATCGGCGTCAATCCGGAAACGGAGGCGTTGAGCAACGGTTTTCTTTCGGGCGTCTCGCTGCTGAATCAGACGGGCGATCTCGTGGCCGGGCAAGGGCTGATGAACAAGGCGATGTGCGCGGCCAAATCATGCCGGCAACCATGCATGCCGGCATGGTATCGCGATTACGGAATTTTCTGCGATCTTGCCGGCGGATGGTCGCGCTACAACACCGGCTCGCACGCGGACATGTCCGGTTTGTCTCTCGTCGCAGGACTCTCCTGGTGTGCGAGTCTCAAGTCCGCCCCTCTGACGCTGGGGACATTTTTCGAATACGGCAACGGTTCTTATGACACGTTCAACTCGTTCAACAACGCCGCATCCATTCGCGGCGACGGAAATCTCCACCATTTCGGCGGCGGTATCCTGGGACGGATGGACTTCCGCAATCATTTTTACGCCGACGCAAGTTTCCGGGCGGGCCAGATTAACAACGGTTACCTCAGCGGCGACCTGCGCGATGCCCTGGGACGTGCCGCAAGCTATGATTCCGCCTCGCCGTATTATGGCCTGCACGTCGGCGGCGGCAAAGTCTGGAACATCACGAACCACTCGACGCTTGATCTTTACGGCAAATATTTGTGGACGCAGCAACAAGGGGATTTCGTCACGCTTTCGACCGGCGATCCGGTGGATTTCCAAACCGTGAACTCCCACCGGGTCCGTTTCGGCGGGCGTCTCACCGGCGGTGCAGACGAAACCTTCAAACCTTATATCGGCGCGGCCTGGGAACATGAGTTCGACGGTGCCGCCCGCGCCACGACCAACGGTTATGCCATCGGCGTCCCGTCGCTTCGCGGCGACACAGGAATCGGCGAACTTGGCGTTACCTGGAAACCGGCGGTCTTTCGCGGCTTCCTCGTCGACCTGGGCGTCCAGGGCTACGTTGGCAAACGTGAAGGCGCAACCGCAAACCTCGCTCTCGCCCGAAACTTTTAGAGTATGTCTTTAACTGAAACAGATATTCTTTGCCGTTCATGCATCATATAATCATTGAAACGATTATCAGGAATTGTTTGACAACTGGACAATTTCACAGCGTTTTCTTTCATGACGACGATAAAAACCATGTGGAAACGTTTGTTCCCGGCTAAGGATGCGCCACTTGACTCGTAAGGAGACGTTGTTTGCTTGAAAATGATGTCCGATTCGGGAAGGATGCCTGAAAATGCCGAAAGACTGTGTTGAACCAGGAAAAATTCACAATATTGCTCTGGACATGAGAGTTGGACAGCAGCGACCGGCCGAAGGTATGGAAGCTGCGGTCTTCATGGCCAAAAAAGCCGGGTGGCGGTTCAACTTTTGTGTCCATGCCAATAGATACAAAATAAAAAACTTTTTCCCGGACAAATTTTTTAACGCGAACATTTCCTGGTTCCATATCATTCTTTGTTTGCTCCTTTTTCCGGCTTTGTGTCCGGTTGTTCCGGTTTATGCCGCCAATATCTACTGGAACGCGGCCACCGGAAAATGGGAAACGGACACAAACTGGTCGCCTGTTCAGGTTCCCGGCATTTCGGACGATGTCACTATTGATAACAACGGGACCGCCCAGGTCGATTCCACCACGGGAACCGCGCCAACTCATTCGTTATTTGTCGGCTATAACTATAACCAAGCAGGAACACTCGAATTGACCGGTGGCGGAAGGGTGACGGCGTCTTATGCCATTACTCTCGGTTCCGGTAACAACAGTGTCGGCACAGTCACGATCGATGGAATCGGTTCCGTGTTGCAGAGCAACGGGAATCTCACCGTCGGTTATTCCGGGACGGGGGTGCTGAAACTGACCAACGGTGGAACGGCAACGGCAATTGGTATTTTTCTCGGTAGCACGACCGGCAGCTTTGGCACCAGTCACGGCATCATCACGGTCGACGGTATCAATTCCCTGTTGAGTGCGGGTGATGCTCTGAGCGTCGGTGCCGTCGGCAATGGAACTCTCGAATTGACCAACAGCGGAAAGGCGACGGCAAAAGGCAATATCTCTATCGGCGACTTGGCCGGTTCCACCGGCACGGTCACTGTCGCCAACAGCGGTTCTGTATTGGAAAGCACGGGCGGGTATCTCACCGTCGGTAATTATGGCATAGGCGAGTTACACCTGACCGACAGCGGAAAGGCGACTTCGGCGTACAGCATTTATATCGGCTCCAAAGTCAATTCCACCGGCACGGTCACGGTCGATGGAAGCGGCTCCGAACTGAACAACTTGACCGGTGGCATGTGGGTCGGTTATTCCGGCACGGGAACACTCAATGTGACCGACGGCGGAAAGGCGAACTCCGGAGGACTTGGTATTAATATCGGCCGCAATGCCACCGGTATCGGCACAGTCACGGTGGATGGCAATGGTTCCGAACTCAACACGAATAGTAGCATTGGTGTCGGCTATGACGGTACGGGGGTACTCACACTGACCAATGGCGGAAAGGCCGTTTCGATACTCGGTATTGTTCTCGGCGAGAACGCCGGTTCCAGCGGTACGGTCTCGGTGGACGGAACCGGTTCTGCACTGACCAGCAACGACCAGCTCATTGTCGGCTATCAGGGTGAAGGCGAATTGCTCCTGACGGGCGGCGGACAAGCGATTTCGGCAAGCAGCATTTGGCTCGGTTACAACGCCGGTTCCACCGGTGCGGTCACGGTCGACGGAACCGGTTCCCTGTTGGAAAGCATGGGAACGAGTGGCATGGATGGCCTCTACGTCGGTAATTCCGGCACAGGGACACTCGAAATCACCGGCGGCGGAAAAGCGACTTCGGCAGGTGGTATTTATATCGGTAATCAGATCAATTCCAGCGGCACGGTCACCGTCGACGGAACCGGTTCCCTCTTGGAAAGTACGGGCAGCATTCTCACCGTCGGCAATTCCGGTACGGGATTTCTCAGCCTGACTGATGGCGGAGTGGTAATCGCTGACGGCAATATTAATATTGGCTACGGGTCTTCTGGAATCGGTACGGTTACGATCGCCGGTGGCTCCGAACTAAAGACCAAAAACTTCTTTCAAATGCTTTATGTCGGTTATAATGGCGAGGGGGAGTTACA
>JGI20166J26741_11448918_pt1 | contig 26641 bp, 28 predicted proteins | sample TergutCu122P5_FD_26741 | JGI IMG/M metagenome (IMG submission 26741)
ATAAAAACGAATATATACGCTTGTCTGAAATGGTGCGCAAATGGGAAAAAATTCATTACTCTTTCCCGATTTCCGTAAATCCGTTAGTTGAAGCTATTCGTCAAAAGATTGAAGGATTGAATTTAAGGCAAAAAGAAGCAGCCATGATGATTGGCGTTGATGAAGCTCGAATGAGCGAAATTATGCGTGGAAAGCGCAGAATAAACATCAATGTAGCAAAAAAGTTAAATTCGGAACTTCATATTCCATCCGATATTATATTAGAATTTGCATAATAGAACATAACGCTAATTGAAACGATGCAAAAGACTGAAAATCACAGAAAAATACCTTGTGTATAATTCGTGGGACTGAATTTTCATACTTTATTGCAATTCATCCAATTTGATGCGCACTCCGTAGAAAATGTCAATTCTGGTTACGAAAGTTTCACCCTGCATTTTTAAATATTTTTAAGGAATTTCGTATCCAAATATTAGCCGAAAAAATAGCGCTTCCTGTTTTATAGGGACGACTGTTATTTTTTTCAATGATTCTTATCATCTTTTTCAATGATACCTATCTTCTTTTTTAAAGACACCCGTCTTTTTTTTTTCAAAGACACTCATGATACTGTAAAATAGAAATAAAAAAACGATTCCTCCCAATGGGAAAAATCGCTTACAATCAAACAAAATAGAATCTATCTATGAGAAGAATGGAATAGAGACCAATAGAAATCTCTTTCCGAAATGGGGTTTCCTGAAATCCTTTTTCAGTTTATCTTTTCTACATTCTTACAATTAAGAGGTATCGTCTATGTGTGAACATAACTGTAAGATGAAGCAAAGATAAGTAAAATTTTTGCAATTTCCAAATATTTCGGAGAAATTATATATATTTGCAACTTATTTGTTGGAAAAATTTTCAAGAATAATAAAATATATCTCATGAACAGACGAAATTTTATTAAAAGTTCGGGGCTGACGATCGCAGGCATAGGATTGTCGGGACTTTCCATGCCTTCGGTGTTTGCACAAGGCTCTCCCAATAAGCGGATTGTAGTTGCGGTAATGGGCGTAAACGGCAGAGGAAACTACATGGCGACGCTTTTTGCCAAAATGCCCGATTGTGAAGTTGGCTATATCTGCGATGTGGACGAACGGGCAATGTTGAAAACAATAAAAGATGTTTCCGCTATTCAAACTCGCGCTCCAAAAGCTCAGAAAGATTTTCGCAAGGCTTTGGAAGATAAGGGAGTAGATGCTCTCATGATTGCTGCTCCCGACCATTGGCATGCTCCGGCAGCTATCATCGGTTGCAGCATGGGAAAAAATGTGTATGTAGAAAAGCCGATCTGCCACAATCCGGAGGAAGGTGAATTGCTGGTTAAAGCCGCCCGTAAATATAACCAAATTGTACAGATGGGCGCACAGCGACGTTCGGGTACGGGAATTATCCAGATGATCAACGACATTAAAAGCGGCGTTATCGGAAATGTCTATTTTGCTAAAACCTGGTACACAAACAACCGGGGTCCTCTGCATCTGAAAGATGCCGCAGTTCCATCGTGGCTCGACTACGATTTGTGGCAAGGGCCGGCTCCACGCAGACCTTATCAGGATGGTTTGATTCATTACAATTGGCATTGGCGCTGGCATTGGGGCACAGGCGAAGCGCTCAACAACGGAACTCACGAAGTCGATGTCGCCCGTTGGGGATTAGGCGTGGAATATCCGATCCGCGTGTCTTCGCTTGGCGGACGCTACGCTTTCAAGGACGATTGGGAAACTCCCGATACGCAAACCATTTCTATCGAATTTCCCGAAAATAAAATGATCCTGTGGGAAAGCCGCAGTTGCAATAATTTCAAAGAAGACGGTTCAGACCGTGGCGTTATTTTCTATGGCGAAAACGGAACGATCGTTAATCCGGGCGGAAATTCATATTCGGTTTATGACAAGAACGGAAAACGGATTAAAGAAAGCAAGGATGCAACCGACAGTCAGGATACAACCAACACGGTTAGCGCTGGCGCTAATCTGGACGAGATGCACGTTGCCAATTTCTTAGACTGCGTGCGCACAGGAAAAGCGCCTAATGCAGATTGTGAAATCGGTCGCAAGAGTACTTTGCTTGTACAATTAGGCAATATATCGTGGAGAACGCGCCAGACGCTCGATATTGATCCGGCAAACGGACATATATTGACTCCGGCTGCTCAACAATATTGGAAACGCGAGTACGAAAAAGGTTGGGAACCTCGCGTATAATCGGCGGAGATTGGCATGTAGTGTTATCTTGCCTGATTTTGAGCTGATAATACTTTGAATACAAGTACGGTTATTTACATCCCATAGTTTTATCGTACCATCACCTTTCACCGACATAATTTGGAGACCATGCGCTGAATGTTTCCATTCCATTGTCGTCATTAGCGAAGATTGCTCTAACCCTGAAGCTATAAATTGCATATAATAAAGCATATTGGTCTTTTAGCTCATTACTTTCTTCTTTCCATGGCCGATATGCAATAGAATATTCCCGCGTTACTTTTTTGTTTTTTTTCAACTCGAAAGCATCTTCTATCCGATAACTTCCAACACTCTTCATTACAAGATCGGCAGAGCTACTTATTGTACATCGAAGAGGATAATAATCAAGTAATTCCAAATTGCCCTGACACAAATCAACATAGATTTCAAATCCGGTCACTCTCTGATGCGAATGACCGTTTTTTAAACATATCGACAAGAAATATAATTTGCCATCGTGATTTCCGCCAAATTCCATATCGAAGATATTTGCTTGCACTGTTGTCTCGGAATCAGAATTGTGAGTCTTCTGTTTGCTTAAAAATTGCTCGGTTTGTTTGGCAAGTATTATCGAAAAAACTTCAAAGCGAGACAACCCTCCAAACGGATTAATATCGTCTAATGACTCTAAATCCTCATCCCAGTTTAGTTCCCATGCGGCAGCCGACATCTGTACATCTTTCAACTTATTGCAATCTCTAAAGACACTGTCCCAACCAGACTCAAATTTTGTATTATCACCCAAGACAACCAATTTTTCCAATTCCGTACAGCATGCAAAAGCGCCTTGCCCTACACCGGTTACACCGGCAGGGATGATCACTTCCGTTAAAGCCGTACAATCTTGGAAAGCTTCGTAACCAATATAAGTCAGCCTTTCAGGAAAAGAAATTTTTGAAAAATCGGTTCTTCCCGCATATTCCTCCTCCCACCATTCCGTCGTACCTTCCGGAATAATAAGTGTTCCGTCTTCAATTTTTGCTTTTTCTGTATCCATATTTTTTTTGTTTCAGGCTAAAGCCTCTTTCATTCTTTTTTTCAGTTCTAAGGCGCTCTTGATTCCGATTTCAGGGTTATCAACAAGCGCTGCGTCGATTACTGCCGCTAATCTTTCGGGAATCTCAGGGTTTCGTACTCGAATAGGAACGGCAGAGGTATAAATAACTATACTCGCAGCGTCTCCTTTTGTAAAATCTTTTGGAAATTGTCCTGTTAACATATAATAATAGCTGGCAGCAGCTGCCCAAACATCTACTTCCGGTTTTGCATAACGAAATCCGATAATCTCCTGTCGAGGCATAAATGTTATAGTTCCTGTATATTTAAATTCTGCGGAACCGTCACTATTATCAATTATTTCCTCTGTTTGGAAAACTTTTTGGCAAGATCAAAACCTGTGAGCTTGGCTACGGGGTGGTTAGATGTGTCCGACAAAAGAAAATTTGAAGGTTTTACATCACGATGCACTACCCCTGTGGCCGAACATGTACTACCGTCATTTAACAACACCGTTAAATTTACATGATGAATATAGTCCAATCCGTCAAGTATTTGCAATAGTATATGACTTGCTGTCGCAATACTCAATTTGCCGCCGTTTTTTTTCATCAGGTCTGAAACGCTTCCTCCGTCTATCCATTCGAAAAATATGGAAGGAATTCCATCAATCTCGCATACATTGTGCAAGCGAACAATATTTGGATGAATGCCCAAACTCGTCCACATCTTACATTCACGATCGAACATTTCTTTGTTTTTCTCCGCCCCATATCTTACGAGGCCTTGCTTCATGGCCAAGCCGATATTCTCGTCGATAGAATGCACGTGATACACAACACCCATACCGCCGTAAATCGGATCGGACTCTACCCGGTAGAGACCGAGTAGAGTGTCGCCTTTTTTTATGTCCATAAATCCTGAATTATTCCGACATTTGTTTGATAATGTTGCCAATCCACCCGAAAATCATTACAATCCAAACGATAACCGAGCCGATGCCGCACATCCACCAAAAGACAGAATAGGCAACAGAATGCAACGGTGCTTTCATCAAACGTCCGTCAAAGAAATGCAGAATGTAGTTAGGAACCAAATTGCTGCCGTGCCAAAGTCCTCTGAGCCAACCGGAATTGATATCCGGATTGATTCGACATAAAAAATAAGAGATCATCAACGCTATTGCGATCCCGATAATAATTCCCATCAGCGTGGAAAATAAAGTTGTTTTTTTGTCTAAAGTAGTTTCCATAATTTAATAAAATTAAATAATTAATAAATAGTTGTTTATTTGTTCTGCAAAATTATAGTCTTTTTATTTTTCTTTACTCATACTTTATAGTGATTTTCATTATCAATCAACTTTCCAGCAGGTGAGAAGTACACGGAATACGTTATATGCCGGAATGTTTGCTGATTTTTCCTGTGTCATTTTGCAATTTTAGTTCACTCAACAACAATTTGTATATTTCAGTCCACTCTTTTTTAATTTTCCCTTTCAGATAAAGCCGTAATGTGTTTTGAACTTTGTCGTCTGCAACAGGACCAATTACAATATCGTAGTCGTGGGGAGGTATTCCGCTGTTTTTATCCCTACCTCATTCCTCCGTTTTTATAACAAATTTGGTAAATATAGTGAACAGCCCAAATGTCATTATCCGTGTGTAAAGCCCACCAATGTTTATTTAGAAAATCCCAACCTCCGTACTTTTTCAAATATTTAAATGCTGCAGGAATAGGCATTTTATACGCCTCTGCAAACGCAGGAACAATAAAACTGATAAAACTGATTTTATCACTTGTTAACTTATTTATTGCTTTTTCTTCCATCGGATATTATTTTCATGCAAAATTACATTTTTTCAAATACATACAACCTTTTCAGACAATTATTTTCAATGGTGCGCTGTCCACTAACTAAATATTCCTTTTTTTCTTGACATTTTCAGTAATTCGGCTTTTACTCCTTCCGGACGGAGCCAGCCATAGCCTCTGTTTTGCAAATCGGGGATAAGGATGTTGTTGAAATCATCTTCCGTATAATTGGGATGAAGGGTGAGGAAGATTTCGAGATAGGGGCGGGCGCCTTCGTCCCAGTTTTGCCAGCCGGGAAAGTGATATTCCCAGTCTATATCGTAAGTAACATATTCGCAGCAATTATCATCATCTGATGACGGGTGGTAAACAGCTCCAATCTGATTCCCGTCTTCTGAAAAGAATACAGCTTTCGCCTCCTTATCAGATTTCGGCAAACTGATATGTTCATCAATTCGGTAAGTGTATTGAGCCGATAAATACTCAATTAATCCTTTGGCATTCGTTTGTTGTTCCATATCCGTAACCTTTGAATCCAAGTTTAGCGTTTTGCCATTTGCCCAAAGTTCGGTTCCTTCTTTATTAAATTCCAATTCATAATATGCTGTTTTGCAACCTTCATTTGCATCCCAAGTTGTAATAAGTTTTCCTGTTTTTGCTTCACGGATACGAATTGAACGACCTTCAACACCTGAGCGAGGCGTTGCATAAGTATCGGCAAAGGCTGTTATCAACCGAGTTGGAGAAAAAGCAAAAACATATCTCACTCCTGTCATAGCGGATCGTCCTATGTCGTACAATGATTCTATCCAGCTAACTGTACTGTCCTTTGTGATATGGCTTATACTTGTCTTAATACAATATTTACCAACCTTTCGCCGTATTTCGAGAACTGCTTTTGTATTCCCCCACACCGGCATTTTTATTAGTTCGTCAGCCCTTTCTAAAGCGGCAGCGATGTCTTCTTTTTCTATGAATTGATTTATTTCCTTTATCTGTTTGCTGAAATCTTCTTCCAATTGTGCGACCTTTTTCGATGTTTCTATTTTGCAAAGGTCAAGGGCGCTGTGATGCCTGAATGTAGGTATAGTCATCAACGATAGCGCTGAATTGTTATCAGTTAAAAATAACCATGTACGACCGTCGGAAAACGGATAATACGCACTCCCCTGCGCCTCGCTATTATCAATAGTTTGTAAATATCGTCCGGATTGTGCGTCAATGATGGCGTTTTTACCTCTCTCTCCATTAAACACAAAAACTCTGTCTCCATATTTCTCAAAACATAACGAAGAAACCGGCGGAAGACCCATTGCGATTTCGGTTTCGCAATATCCCGCATTGACATACAATAATTTTAAGATTAAATCTGCGCCTACAGAAAGGCTTCTTACATTATCCGCACTTATACATAGACTACGAATATGGCCGTTATGTGCTTGATACTGGTTCCATAACCGTCCTGTTTTTGTATCCCATTCACGGATTATACCGCGATAGTCGCCTGTGAGGACAAGCGTTTCATCCGGACTTAGACAGCAGGAAGTTACGTAACCAAAGTGTTCGCCGAATATCTGAATCGGCCTTCCGGTTCTGAGATTCCACAATATCGCCGTGCCGTCGCAACTGCAGGAAAGGAGTTTCTGACCATCTGCAGTGAATATAACTCGGTTTATCTCATCTCGATGTCCGGTTAAAGTAGCTATTCTTTGCCCGGTCTCAAGCTCAAAAATTAAAATATCTTTGTCATCGGCAACTGCGACTAACCGGTTATCAGGACTGATACATGACCACAGAGAATAGGACGCACGGCAGGAAAAACTCCTTAAGCATTCGCCGGTCTGCACATGATAAAGCATAACAGTATTAGGATTGTCGCGTGTAGTCAGCAGGATATATTTTCCGTCCACGCGTTAAGGCTATCGGCAGTCAGAGAAGCCGCCTTAGGTTCCGGTCTCGGATAAGCCTTGCCTATTTCATCTTGGTAGATTTTCAACAACTCGGCTTCCACCACCCCGAAATCATGCGGCCGCTCGGCTTCGTCTATCTTAAAACACCATCGCAATAAATCTTTCATCGCCTCGGGCATCGGTACTCGCATGTCCATTTCAAAATAATCTTCGCAAGCCATTCCGGCTATTGCTCCGTCCAACCACAGCCGGTCGCCCAGAAACATTTCCAATACCGATACTGCCCAACTCCAGATATCGGTGCGACGGGTCAATCCCCCACCCTGCTTTTGTTCCGGCGAACAATAAGCCGGAGTGTAGGCGTTACCATTCGTCACAATCGTTCCTCCTTCTGCTAAACCTGCATTAGCATTGGCTATCATCGCTCTTGCTCCCGCAATACCAAAATCGCCAACTTTAGCCGTAAGCACTTTTGCCTTGCCGTCTCCGGTCAAGAGAAGATTGTCGGGCTTCACATCCTGATGAATCAAGCCTTGTTCATGTGCGTAATGCAAGCCGCGAGCAAATTGTATGGAAATATCGAGAATACGTTCTAAGGCTTCTTTTTCATCGCCTTCATACAAGGTTTCTTTTTTGATAGCGTCTTTCAGGCTTCCGCCGTCCATCCATTCAGCAAAAATGGAAGGGATGCCGTCGATTTCGCGCACGTAATAACATGAAACAATATTTGGATGCAAACCTAAGTCGATCCAGTGTTTACATTCATTGGTAAACATTTTCTTTTCGTCTTCAGTGATAAACTTTTCTCGGTGTGGCTGTTTCATTGCCAGATCGACTTTCCATCCGGTGTGATAGACGCGGTAAACACGGCCAAAACCGCCGATAAATGCATCAGATTCGACGGTGTATAAACCAAGAATGGTATTCCCTTTTTCGATTGAAATGTTTTCCGTAACAGGAGGAATCAAATCGTTTTGATGAACTGTAATTTGATCGTTTTTTGTGGTACCGAATAATCTAAGGAATATATTTTTCATTTCTTTACAACCTTAATATACACAACCGAAATATTATCGCGCCCGCCATTGGCATTGGCTTTTTCTATCAACCGCTCGCATACGTGTACAGGACTTTGGATAGAACGCATAATGGGCAGTAAAACCGAATCGTTCATCATCCCATGCATGCCGTCGCTGCATAAGAGAATGCGATCGCCCGGATGCACTTTCCGGATAAATACTTCCGGTGCGGCCGGAGCTTCCATACCCGCAAAACGGGTGAGACTGGAACTTGACGGATGCGAACGTGCTTCTTCTTTGGTTATTTCTCCCCGTGCAACCAATAATGCCGCTACATTATGATCTGTTGTTACTTGTTCGATATTTCTTTGATATCGTCGCAACAGGTATCCGCGGCTATCGCCGAGATTTACGAACAGGGCATGATTCCCCACTAACCAGACGCCAGACAAAGTCGCCCCGAAAGTAAACCGGTGACCTTTATTACCGGTCTCATAAATGGTATCGCTGATCAAGCGGATTTGTTGTTTCAGAAGGTTGGCGGCAGTTTTTGGTGAAGATTTTTTCATTAAATCACTTGATGCAGATTTAATCATTTCGGGTAAAATCTGTTTGATCATTTGAGAGGTTTTACCTCCATTCATTAATCCGCCCATACCATCCGATACGGCATAAAATCCAAGTTCCGGGCATAAAATCACTTCATCCTGATTGGATGTACGGCTCTTGCCGATGTCAACCAAAGCGCCGGCAAGAAAACCGTATTTGAAAAGTTCCGAATAAATCATAATGCGCTTTCTATTCTTTTTTTCAACTCTAAAGCAGATGGTACTCCAATCTTCGGATTATCAATAAGCGCTGCATCGATTACTTCCGCCAATCGTTTAGGAATTTGCGGATTTCTTACTCGAATAGGAACGGCAGATGTATAAAGAACTATACTCGCAGCGTCGCCTCTTGAAAAATCTTTGGGAAAGTGTCCCGTTAACATATTATAATAGCTGGCTGCGGCTGCCCAAATATCTACTTCCGGTTTTGCATACCGAAAATTGATTATCTGCTGGCGGGGCATAAAAACGATTGTTCCTCCATAAACGCCGTCGCTGGTATTACCGGATAATCCGGCAGTATCAAAAGTTTTAGCCAATCCGAAATCGGCAACTTTTGCAACGGGACGTGATGAATTGTCGGCAAGAAAAATATTTGCCGGTTTAAAATCCCTGTGAACAACTCCTTTTGCTTCCACCAATTCACCGGTTTTTAATGTGGCGACTACTTGTGCATGATGGGCATAATGAAGGCCTTCCAAAACTTGCAATGTGATATGAGTAGCCAGATCAATATCCAATTTACCGCCTTTCTTTTTCATCAGTTCATCTACGCTTCCGCCCCGGCATAACTCCATGAGGATAAAATATGCGTCTCCGGATTGTCCGCATTTAAATTGGCGAACCACATTTTTATGATCTAATTGTCCGGTTAAGTATGCTTCCCGCAAAAATATTTTTTTACTATGTGCATCGGCAGCCGCTCCCTGAAGCATTAATTTAAGCGCCATTTCTTCACCGGTTTTTTCTTCTTCTACCAACCACACAGCGCCCATTCCTCCTTTGCCGAGAAGTTTGATATTACGGTATCCTGCAATTTCCTGAACATCCTTTTTGCCTTTCAGCGCTTGCAGAATTAATATTTGCAAAGCTTTTTCCGGATTTTTACGGCAGGAAGGACAAATATTGGATTCATTGGGTCCTCCTGTTAGAGGCGTTTCACAAATTTGGCATTTGCGATTATTTCGAATATCTCTTTCGGCAGCGATTCGTTTTGCCTCTTCTTCTTGACGGATTTTTTCCTGTCTTATTTGTTCTTCCTCTTTCTTGCGTTTTATTTCTGCTTCTTCTGCACGTTTTTTAGCTTCGAGACGCTCTATTTCCAATCGTTCTTTTTCTTTTTGTTCTTGTGCCTCTCTTATTTGTTTCGCTAATTCTCTTTCCCGTTGCTCGGCTTTAAGACGTTCCTTTTCTGCTTTCTGCTCGGCAAGTCTTGCCGCTTCTTCATCTTTTTTGCGTTTTTCGGCTTTAGCATGACAATTAGGACAAACTGCCTGATGATTGGCATTGAAATATTCCTGCTTTTCGATTTCGCAAAGACAGTCTGCACAAAATTCAGGAAGTACTACCTCTAATCCAATTTCGCAACTTTTTCCCAGTCCCAGCTTATCTCCGGCCTTTAAACGGAATAATTTATAGGTCTGTTTTCGCCCTTCTTCTGCCGAAACATCTGCATTTCGCTGACCAATATTTTCGCCATTCAACCAGGTACCGTTGAGACTGCCGAAATCTCTGATCATCATTTCGGGAGGATCAATATCTATAAGACAGTGATAACGAGATATGGATGCATCGGGAAATATAATTCCGCAATCATCCTGCCGCCCTAATATCAGGGATTCTCTTTGGTCGAAGCTGAATTGGTCTCCAGCACGCTCACCTTTAGTCACTTTTAATATAACTTTCGTTGGCATAACTTTTTAAATTAAATGAATGTATTTTTTATTTTTAACTCTCTTCTAATAAATCATCGATTTCTTCCAATTTGATATGACCTGTTTTTATGGCATATAATATCATTTTCATGGTGTTATTAAATCCTAATTTGGAACTAAGATTTTCACGGTGAGTGTGAACGGTATTCATTGATATACCCAGTATCTGCGTTATTTCTTCATTTCTGTAACCGGCCGCAATCAATCGAAGTAATTGGCGTTCGCGTCGATTGAGTTTGATTATTTCACCATCCTTTTTTTTGGCGAAAGCTACGGAATTTTTACTGATTCTTAAAATAAAATCCATCCGGTAGATTCTGACCGTTTCGATATTTACATTCAGCATAGTCGCTATTTCCCAGTTGTTAAGTCCCTTTACAAACAGATTTTCAAAAAGGAGCGCTAAATTTTCATCATAACTATTGTCATCGGTATGATCCATATCTTCCCCCAGCAAATCTTGAATAAGTATTCTGCGATAATTTTCGATTGCATCGATAATCAAGGATATCTTTTTTATCTTTTCCTGATTGTCGAGCTCGTCTTTCAGCGTATTTGTGATTTCCCGAAGAATCTGATTGATGCTTTCAGGGTACTCTTCCGGCGCTGCTTTGTTTTCTGATGATACGTTTCTATAAAATATAACCTTGTCATAGCAGAAAAATCCTCCGCTTAAAACTCCTTTTATTCCGGATGCTATGACTTTCGGTAAAGCATCGACCGAAATGTATCCTGACGTTAAATTCGGATCATTTAAGGAATTTTTAAAAATGAAGTATTCATCGTATGATGAAATCAACAAGATTTTCAAAGCCGGATAATCATTTCGCAGTTCGGAACAGAAGTCGATCCAGTTTATACCCGGCAAATCTAAACCTAAAAGGAGTATATTCGGCCTTCGAATAGCCAATTTTTCCTTGCATTCTTTCAATGTATAAAAGGTATCGACAACTTCTGCGTATTTCGACTTATTGATTACATCGCTGAATTCGATACTCAATTTTTTGCTTTTTACTGCAATGTAAACGGATGGAAGATTGTTTTTTATCATGATATGGCGTATTTATAATGATTTGCAAAGTTACTGAAATAATTATGTGCTTTATTCACCTTAAATGGTGAATATTTGAAATCGAACTAAGAAATATCAATTAATCCAACTTCAATACCGCCAGAAACGCTTTCTGAGGTACTTCGACATTTCCCACCTGTTTCATGCGTTTCTTTCCTTCTTTCTGCTTCTCGAGCAGTTTTCGCTTGCGGGTGATGTCGCCGCCGTAACACTTGGCGGTCACGTCTTTGCGAACCGCTTTGATGGTTTCGCGGGCAATGATTTTCGCTCCGATAGCGGCTTGAACGGCAACATCAAATTGCTGACGTGGAATTAATTCTTTCAGTTTTTCACACATCCGGCGACCGAAAGTGGTGGCATTGTCTATATGGGTTAATGTAGAGAGGGCATCGACTTGCTCTCCGTTCAACAGAATATCCAATTTAACTAATTTCGACGGACGGTAATCGTGTATGTGGTAATCAAAAGAGGCATACCCTTTTGAAATGCTTTTCAATTTATCGTAAAAATCAATAACAATTTCTCCCAGTGGTAAATCAAAAATAATCTCGACCCTGTCGCCGGAAATATAATCTTGCTTGATCAAAACGCCTCGCTTTCCAAGGCATAAAGTCATAATCGGCCCGATATAAGCCATATTGGTGATGATGGAAGCGCGAATAAAAGGTTCTTCAATGTGTTCTATCAAAGTCGGCTCGGGCAATCCGGCCGGATTGTGCACTTCCTTGCAATCGCCGTGTTTGTCGTAAACTTTATAGGAAACGTTTGGAACAGTCGTAATCACGTCCATGTTGAACTCACGGTCTAACCGTTCCTGCACGATTTCCATGTGAAGCAATCCCAAGAATCCGCAGCGGAAACCGAAACCAAGCGCAACGGACGATTCAGGCTGGAAGGTCAGAGAGGCATCGTTCAACTGCAACTTTTCGAGCGAGGAGCGCAGGTTCTCAAAATCTTCGGTTTCAATCGGATATACGCCGGCGAAAACCATCGGCTTGACTTCTTCAAAACCTGCTATTGCCTTTTTTGCAGGCCGGTCGATATGGGTTATGGTATCCCCTACCTTCACTTCTTTTGAAACTTTTATCCCGGAAATGATATAACCCACATCTCCGCAGGTAACTTCTTCACGGGGAGACATCTCCAATTTGAGAACGCCTACTTCGTCGGCTTCATATTCTTTTCCGGTGGCAATAAATTTGACCTTATCGCCTTTCCGGATAGAACCGTTCTCAATCTTGAAATAAGCAATGATTCCGCGAAAAGCATTGAAGACCGAATCAAAAATCAAAGCTTGCAGAGGAGCATCGGGGTCGCCTTTCGGAGCAGGTATCTTTTCTATGATGGCATTGAGAATTTCGTAAACGCCTTCGCCGGTCTTTCCGCTGGCGCGAATAATATCTTTACGTTCGCAGCCCAATAATTCGACTATTTGGTCTTCTACTTCTTCCGTCATCGCCTGCGGCAAATCGATTTTATTGAGTACGGGAATAATTTCCAGATCATTTTCCAAAGCCATGTAAAGGTTGGAGATTGTTTGCGCCTGAATGCCTTGCGAAGCATCGACAATCAAAAGGGCGCCTTCGCAGGCAGCAATGGAGCGGGAAACTTCGTATGAAAAATCCACATGTCCCGGAGTGTCTATCAGATTTAGGGTATAAACCTCTCCCCCCTGCCCCCTCTCCACAAGAGAGGAAGTGTTCCCCCCTCCACTTGATGGGGTCAGGGGGAGTTGATATTGCATTTGAATGGCATGGCTCTTGATGGTAATTCCCCGTTCGCGTTCCAAATCCATATTATCCAGGACTTGATTCTGCATTTCTTTAGCGCTGATCGTTTGGGTATATTCTAATAACCGGTCGGCCAAAGTACTTTTACCGTGATCGATATGTGCAATGATACAGAAGTTTCTTATATTTTTCATTGATTTGAGAATCGTATTATAAATCAGTTGCAAAGATAATTTAATTCTTTTAAAACACAAAAAGGAACCACTTCACAGGATTCCTTTTTATTTCAGTTTTTAATAGGCATTAGCCTTGTAAGGCAAAAAGATTGTTTTAGGTTATCGGGTACAAAGGAATGAGTTTTTTTTCATTTGACCAAATAAAAAAACATATTCTATAACATATTTTTAAAGTTTTTATGCCATTTTTTTTCTTATCCATTGTCCGACAACGCTTTTTCTAATTCTATTGCTTTAGGAAAAAGTATATTATTTTCTAAATGAATATGTTTATGCAAATCTTGCTCAAACGCATCAAGCATAGCGTAAGTAGTACGATAGGTGTTGCAGGCATCTTCGGGAACGGTATATCCGCCGGATAATTTCGAGATTTTTTCGAATCGTTCTCCTTCCGTAGTATGCTCTTCCATCATCATAGCAATTGGATTTTCAACTGTTCCGAAATGTCCGGGACTCATGCGATGACCGGAATTATTATATTCAACCAATTGCCGGATAAAAGGAAACAATATTCTTTCTTCTTTATGCAGGTGCAAAGCCAAAGCTTCTGCCGACTGAGAGAAGAGATCGTGAATTTGAATTAATTCGGGATGCCTTCCTCCATGAACTTCTTCTATTTTTTCCAAATACTGCAGAATAACGGGCGCTTTCTCCTTTATATACAGGTGATGCGTTTTCTCAATATAATCGACTAATAAGTCCAAGGGCCACGAATTGAAATCCATTCCTTCCGCTTTGCCTTTAGCCGCTTTGTCTAATTTATCTTGCAGTTCTGCAATATTTACCGATTTTTCTTCACACGCCTCTTTCAAAGTTTTATTGCCTCCGCAGCAAAAATCAATTCTGTATTCCGAAAAAACGGCAGCAGTTCTAAAATCTTTTGTTACTATCTCTCCTATAGTGAGATTCTTATTATTTTCCATAAAATTACTGAAATTAATTAGTTTCTAATTTTTTAATTAGATAGTGTAACCTTCTATTGATTTACAAAGGTAAGGCAACTATTTCTTGAAAACTGTAACATCTGTTACGGTTTTGAAAATAGGACAAATTACAACATCTTTTTTTGCACAAGAAATAATAAATTGCACAATACTGCTTTTATTTTCAAAACAAATATTGAATCTTTGCAGTAATAAATGTAATAACAAATGTCACAACTAAATTTTACCGGAAAATTAGATTTTAAGGAACAATCTGTAAATGTAAATCTTGGAATGTATTTATTCAAAGAAGATGAATCTTATATTGTCTATTGTCCGGCTTTAGACTTATCTGAATATGGAGATTCGGAAGAACATGCAAAAAAAAGTTTTGCAGATGTATTTGAAATGACAATAAAATACATGCTTACTAAAAATACAATAAAAGAAGATTTAATAAATCACGGTTGGCAGATAATGAGCCTTAAACAAAGAAGAGCCAATTATGGATGATGAAGATTTATGCTTTTGTGGAAGCAGTAAAAAATATAAAGATTGTCATAAAACGAATCATCTATAAAATGTTTTATGGGAAGAAGGTGAATATGAATGACAGGATAAGAAATGGAGATTTTTAGGGGGTATCATTCAAAAATAAAATGCCAACAATGTAAATAACAGTTTGTTGGCATTATTTTTTGTGCCCAGGACGGGATTTGAACCCACACACCGTAACCGGCACCACCCCCTCAAAGTGGCGTGTCTACCAATTTCACCACCTGGGCCTCACATGAAAACGATGCAAAATTAAAAAAATTTACGCAATTAAGCAAAATAACAGGAAAAATATGATGTATTTCAATAAAGAAATTTTAATTTTGCAGAAAAATATTCATAGAAAAGAAGGTATGAGCGTTTTTTATTTGGAGGAACATAAAACTTGCAGTAGCTACATTTCCGACTATAACATCGGATTTCAGATTTGCCGGATCAAGCAAGGAGAATTTGTTGTCCCTTCTAACAAAGAGCATCATTGTTTGTTTTTTTTAATCGACGGACGTGTCAATCTGTTTTATGAATCTCAGACTTATACTATTAAAAAAGATATGCTCTGGTTTATTCCAATGTCTTCAGACTACAAGATTTATGCAAATACCGACGCTCTTCTTTGTATGAATTACTTTAACAAGCCCATTGACTTGTGTGAAAAAAAAGCGCTGGAAGATCTTTCAATGCTCCTCGACAAAAAATCATCAAATTCTTTCATGTTACGAATCAACAAACCGTTGAAAAGATTTTTGTCAAACATGATTTTCTATATGAATGAAGGTGTTTTTTGTAAACATTTTCATGAAATAAAACAAAAAGAACTGTTTTATATTTTGCGTTATTTTTATACCAAACAAGAAATTGCCGGCTTGTTTGCTCCAATTATCAGTAAAAACCTTGATTTTAAAAATGTTGTATTGGCAAATTATTTGAATGCAAGCTCTGTAAAGGAACTTGCGTATATGTGTAACTACTCGCTGTCTTCTTTTAACCGCATCTTCAAGAAAAACTTTAATGAAAATCCATATCTTTGGCTGCAAAATCAAAAAATGAAATATATTGCCGGACAACTTTCGGATAAAAATATTCCGTTAGGTCAAATTATTGATGAGTTCAGGTTTTCATCGCCGAGTCATTTTACTATTTTTTGTAAAAAACATCTGAATTTGACTCCAAGTGAATACCGAAAACAGCATATAAATTAAATATATAAATTTTTGAATATAATATATAACAACGTGATAACTAAAAAAACTTAATTTTACGCCGTGAAATTATAGGTTTTTAAATAACTAATATGGAAAGGATTAAGAATATATCGGATTTTTTTGCCATGTATATTGATGGGTTCAAAAACCTCACATGGGGAAAACCACTGTGGATTATTATCATAGTCAAACTTTTCATTATGTTTGCCATACTAAGAGTGTTTTTCTTTCCAAATTTTCTCAATTCACGATTTGATACGGATAAAGAAAAAAGCGAATATGTTTCGAAAGAATTAACAAAAACATATATTATTAACAATAAAAACCATTCAAATGAATCAAATTGACATGTCTCTAATTGATTGGTCGAGAGCGCAATTCGCTCTGACTGCGATTGTTCATTGGTTGTTTGTTCCGCTTACCCTCGGATTAGGCTTAATTGTGGGTATCATGGAATCAATCTATGTAAAAACGGGAGATAAAAAGTGGTTGAAAACAACCAAATTTTGGATGAAACTCTTTGGCATTAATTTTGCCATTGGAGTGGCAACGGGGATTATCCTCGAATTTCAATTCGGAACCAACTGGTCTAATTACAGTTGGTTTGTGGGCGACATTTTCGGCGCACCCTTAGCCATTGAGGGAATTATTGCTTTCTTCTTGGAGGCGACATTTATTGCCGTAATGTTTTTCGGATGGAACAAAGTGAGCAAATCATTTCACTTGACTTCTACATGGTTGGTTGTAGGCGGTGCAACGCTTTCAGCCTTATGGATTTTGGTTGCCAACGCATGGATGCAATATCCTGCCGGTAAGTCGTTCAATCTTGACTGGGTTCGCAACGAAATGAGGGATTTTTGGGCGGTTGCCTTATCTCCTGTAGCGATAAACAAATTTTTCCATACGGTAACTTCCGCATGGGTTTTGGGCGCTGCCGTCGTGTTGGGAGTCAGTTCATGGTTACTGTTGAAAAAACGCGAAAAAACGTTTGCTTTGGATAGTATCAAAGTAGCTTGTATCGTCGGATTTGCAGGCATTGTTTTGACATGGTGGACAGGCGACGGTTCTGCTCATCAGGTTGCTCAGAAACAACCCATGAAATTGGCGGCTATGGAAGGCTTGTACGAAGGTGGTAACGAGGTTAATTTATTAGTCGGCGGTATTTTAACTCCCGGCAAACAAGCCAATGATTCCAAAGATCCATTTATTTTCAAAGTTTCGGTTCCTGTTCCCGGTTTGCTTTCATTTCTTTCCAACCGTCATTTTAACAGTTTCGTTCCAGGAATTGATAATTTAATAAACGGTGGTTATAATACGCCGGAAGGAAAAGCATTATCAACTGCTGAAAAAATTCAGAGAGGGCAGTTGGCTGTCAAGGCCTTAGCCGATTATCGACAAGCTAAAGCCGCCGGTGACGAAACTGCAAAAGCAGATGCCCGGAAAGTATTGGTTGAAAATTTTGCCTATTTTGGTTATGGCTATTTAAATACTCCTGCCGATACGGTTCCCAATGTACCTTTGGTATTTTATTCTTTCCACATCATGTTTATTTTAGGCGGATTTTTCCTTATACTGTTTATCTTAGTTTGGATCTACAGCAATAACAATAAATTCGCTAAAATGAAATGGTTACAATGGGTATGTATCATATCTGTGCCTTTGGCTTATTTAGCCTCGCAAGCTGGTTGGATGGTAGCCGAATTAGGCCGTCAGCCCTGGGCAATCCAGGATGTCCTTCCGTTAAACGTTGCCGTATCAAAAATCAATACGACAGCAGTCCAATTGACATTCTTTGTTTTCCTTATTTTGTTTGCCGTTTTAATAACTGCCGAATTAATGATTATGTTCAAGCAAATCAAAGTCGGACCGGAAACTGAAAATGTAAAAAATGAAGAAGATTTATCTAATAACCCATTAAATTATTAAGCATTATGGATCATGCATTTTATCAACATTATTGGTGGTTCCTTGTTTCCCTGTTGGGAGCGTTATTGGTTTTCCTGCTTTTTGTACAAGGAGGACAATCATTGATATATCAATTAGGTAAAAAAGAAAAAGACGTACACCTGTTATTGAATTCGATGGGAAGAAAATGGGAATTGACATTTACTACGCTTGTAACATTTGGCGGCGCTTTCTTTGCGTCATTTCCATTGTTTTATTCGACCAGTTTCGGCGGTGCATATTGGGTTTGGATGTTGTTGCTTTTCAGTTTTGTAGTTCAAGCCGTTTCATACGAATTTATGCACAAAAAGAATAATTTATTGGGGAGCAAGACATATAAAGCATTTTTGTTTGCAAACGGACTTTTAGCGCCGATTTTAATTGGCGCAGCCGTATCTACTTTTTTCTATGGCGCAAACTTTGTCGTGAATAAAGGCAATATTACCGATTTCGGAGTTATTTCTTCTTGGACAACCGGATGGCATGGTTTGGAAGCAGTAGCAAATCCGATGAACGTAGTGCTTGGTTTGGCGATATTTTTCTTGTCCCGCTGCTTAGGTTCGTTGTATTTCATTAATAATATCGACGATGAAGGAATTCGTAAAAATGCCCGGAAAGAATTGTTCAACAATGCTATCCCATTTCTGATTTTTTTCTTGTGGTATTTAATCGCGTTATTATTCAAATCCGGCTATGCTTATTCGGTGGACCCTGTTACAAAGGTTACTGTTATTTCAATAGAACCGTATAAATATTTGCACAATTTATTGGAGTTGCCTGTGTTACTTGTTGTACTTTTAATTGGAGTAGTTCTGGTTCTTTACGGATTCATCAAGTCTTACCTGCAACCCAAATTCATTCGTGGAATCTGGTCGGCAGGGATTGGTACGGTTTTGGTTGTTTTGGTTGTTTTGCTTATTGCAGGATTTCATCACACAGCTTATTATCCGTCTTCCGACTTGCAAAGTTCGCTGACGCTTACGAATAGCAGTTCGAGTTTGTTCACGTTGAAAGCAATGTCGATTGTTTCTATCTTTATTGTCCCTGTGCTGGCATATATTGTTTATGTTTGGCGGGTGATGGATAAGAAGTAAACATCTTCAAATCCGGCAGCAGTTTTTATCCAGTCTTTCAACAATCCGCGCTGCACATATCCGCAGGCGGTGAACAATTTGAAACTGGGAATATTGCTCTCCGGGATGTAAGCAAACAATTGGTTCAGATGTAAAACTTGAAAGGCATATTCTTTGACAAGATCAAGAATTTCTTTCCCAAACCCCTTATTGCGATAGTTACTATCCAATAATATTCCGATTCCGGCGCGCAAATTAATCGGGTCGTAATCATACAGGTCAATCGTACCCATCGATTGGCCTGTTTTTTTATCGACTGCCACCAAACGCAGTTGCCGGTTTTGAATAAGATCATTCATGGAATTAATCAAATAATCGCGTAATGCAAACTTGGAATAGGGCGCAAGAGTAGAACCATGTTTCCACAGGTTGGAATCATTTTCCCAACGGTATAAATCGTCTAAATCTTCAGGTTCTAATGCTCGAAGGAGAAGATTTTCATTTTCTAAATAAGCCATAGTTGTTATTTTTCTGCCGCAAAAGTAGGAAGAAAATTTAATATTTACGATCTATTAGATAGGTTAAATATCTAACTCCTTTTTTAATTATTCGCATCTTGTTTGTTTAACTTTTTTTAGGCACTGTGAATCTCAGAAGTATGCCTGAGGTATCCCTGACCCTTATCGGGGACAATTTGTATTACTCCCCCCGCAACTCCGTCATGCGGGCAACCCGTTAGTGGCAATGCGCGGGCGACACAGCGGATAAAAATGCGGCTGTGAGTGCGGCATTGGGAGAAGTTCGTCTGTTGCAGGGTAAAATTTTAGAAAGCCATTGACAAAAGAACGAGTTTATCATTATCCACCCATTTGACGACGGAAACGGACGAATTGCAAGAGCAATTTCCGATATGTTATTGGCTCGTAGCGAGAATAGTACGGAGCGGTTTTACAGTTTGTCAAACCAAATTCAGCAAGAGAAAAACGTTTATTACGAAACATTTAAAAGTGAGCAATACAGCGAAGGCAACATAACACAATGGTTGATTTGGTTTTTGACTTGTTTAAAACACGCATTGCTTGAAACCGAAGAAAGTATGCAAAACATTTTACGCAAGGCAGAATTTTGGGAAAAGCACAAAGAAATTTTAATCAACGAGCGACAACGCTTGATGATAAACAAATTGTTTGACGATTTCTTTGGTAAACTTACCTCTTCCAAGTGGGCAAAAATTACAAAAACTTCTTCGGACACCGCTTTGCGAGACATTAAGGACTTGATAGAAAAAGGAATTTTGCAACAAGAAGAGGAAGGTGGTCGAAGTGCAAATTACACTTTACAAGAATGAAACAAAAATACACTGCCACTAACGAGTTTCACGCAAGCTGGGGTGTATGTCCGCAGACAGCTACGTGGATGTTTGCGACAGAATATACCGGGCACCTGATTACCGGGTATGTGGCATCCGGGGTTAAGTGAGCAAGACAGGTATTCAGGTTTGAAGAACGCCTCTAATACCCAATATACTTTTGCAGCAAATAAGCTGAAATTTGAAGGAAAACATACTGTAGAAGGGCGTATAATGTATAATGAGAATACTATCATTTTTTATCCTGAAAAAATCAGTGATAATGGAAAAGAAATTAAAAACACCAGCGATTTACCATATGTCATGTATTACACCTTAAGTGGCGACGAATTGCGCCTTGAACAAAAATTGCAGTTCTTACCCATTTGGGAAAATACCGGAACTTACCATAAAATTGACTGATTGTGTGTAATTTAACAAAAAACGCCAGCGTGCAATAAATAAGTTTTCGTTGCGTGCGAAGCACATGCAAAGAAAACATAGTTGAACGCAAGTGAACCTTGTAGCATTCTGTCAAATAGAAACAGGAAGCAGACAACCGTATGAAGGGAGGCTTTCACATACAGTTCTGTGGGAACGTGGGGGTGAAATTCCTCTGCGTGACCCGATTGAAAATGGATTTTTTACCTATGCTGATTGTACGAAATATGCCTCTACAAAGGATTGTAAAAAGTATAATCCCCTGCAATTCAAGATTGCCTTGTGGGTTGAGAGTACCAATCGTAGCAAATCAATTGAATTGATTCAAGAAAAAGGGCGAGCGAAATTTCTGGCATTTATGGAAGACAAAAAGTGGGTATTTTTCAAAGTGAAAGATACTTTCTTGAATAAAAAGTACGGCAAAAAAGTGAATGAAAAATAGCAATAATATGAGCGAAAAACCATTAGTAGATAAGCAATACTTGCTTGAAAAATTGCCCGGCAAATACGGTTGGACATTTACGATTATTCCCGATATTCTGCCCGACCCAAAATCCCCGTTCAGTTGGGTGATAGTACGAGGAAGTATTGACGGTTATGAAATCAGAAAATACCGCTTAATGCCGTCCGGTGGGGAAATGGAATCCGGAAAGGGACATCTATTCTTAGCCGTAAAATCTGAAATCCGAAAAATAATAAATAAGCAGGCAGGCGATTATGTTCACATTATTTTGTATCCCGATAAAGAATAAAATAAATGCTCTGCCGCTTGCTGACAGATTACCTTCCGTAAGAGCCTGTTCCCTCTTTAACTTCCTGATAGCAAATGTAAAAAAAATAAACGGCTTTTCATGACTATTGGGCAGGTAACGAAAAAAATGAATTTGATTTGTATGTGTAATGTAACATTTTATGTATCTTTGCCGATTATTTTTTTACTGAAAATATATATGAACTTGAAACAAAAACTCAAAAACCGGACAACATTTCTAAAAAAAGATATAACGCTAACCCGTTTTGCGTGGTTGATGAGCGCGGTTAATCTTTTGCTCTTTCATTACCATTTTTTCAAATTTGCTTTAGATAATGTTGATTTTCATAGTTTTAACGGTATTGTTATCATTGTCGGTTTGGTAGTTATTATGCTGGCAGCAAACTTTCTTGTTGTATATCTTATACTTTTTCTGTTCAGGTTTGCAGGACGTCTGTTGTTAATGTTGCAGTTTGCTATCAGCGCTGTCGCCGTCTATTTTGTCAATACTTATGGCACAATTTTGGACGAAAGTATGATTAGCAATGTGTTCAACACTAATTATGAGGAAGCAAGCGGTTTTGGGTCTTTCAAACTTTTACTGTACTTTGTTTTGTTTGGGGTTGTTCCTTCTATCTACATCATTAAAGTAAAAATAAAATACGGAACTTGGAAGCGGTTTCTGACAATTTCTTCGCTAACGGTGGCGTTCCTCTTGATTTTGAGTTTTGCCAATGCGAGCAACTGGCTGTGGATTGACAAAAATGCAACGAAGTTGGGCGGACTGCTTATGCCGTGGTCTTATACCGTCAATACGGCTCGATACTTTATTCATCAACTTCAGCGCAACCAAAAAGAGATTCTTCTGCCCAATGCAACCATTACAGACAACGAAAAAGCCGTTTTTGTGTTAGTACTGGGCGAATCGGCCCGGAGTATGAATTTTTCGCTCTTCGGTTACAAAAAAAATACCAACCCGCTACTTGACACTACGCAAAATGTGGTTGCATTTAGCACAACTTCTGATGCAACCTACACCACTGCGGGACTGAAAAGTATTCTGGAACATAAAAAAACTTCCGATTTGTATGAACTTTTGCCGAATTATCTTTACCGAAACGGCGTAGATGTGGTTTGGAGGACTACAAACTGGGGCGAACCACCCATTCACATTAAAGATTATCAAACTAAAAAACAGTTAGAACTGAGTTGCGAGGGCGAAGAGTGCGGCTATGACGAAGTACTTTTAACAGGGCTGAAAGAGCGCATTTTGGCAAGCGAAAAAAATAAAATATTGATTATTCTGCATACAAGTACAAGCCACGGACCGCAATACAGCAAGAAATACCCGCCGCGATTTGAAATATTTAAGCCCGTATGCAACAGTACTGAGTTGAGCAACTGTTCCCATGAAGAACTGATAAATGCTTATGACAATACCATTGTTTATACCGATTATTTGTTGCACCGCATAATAGAAGACCTAAGGCAGTTGAATGAATACAAAAGTGCAATGCTATTTGTCTCAGACCACGGTGAATCTCTTGGCGAAAGCAATCTCTATATGCACGGCGTTCCAAGAAAATTTGCACCGAAGGAACAATACGAAATTCCGTTTATTGTTTGGCGATCGGACAACTTTAAACAAATTAAACCAAATGTGAAGGTTTCTCAACACGCTGTTTTTCACAGTGTTCTGAATTTTTTAAGCGTACAAAGTCCTATTTATGATGAGGAGATGGATATTTTTAAATGATTATGAAATCGACGGCATTTAAACTTTTTTCGACAATTTATATTTTGTTCTTTATCGGGTTGCTGTGCGTGGTGCTTTGTACCAGGAAAGCCGATTTACACTTGGCATTGACACTCGATTACTTGTCGGGGTGCAATGTTGGTTTTGTGGCATTTCAAGATATTTTCTTTAAATACATAACGGAATTGGGAGGATGGATTCCTTTTGCAGTGGCTGCAGGACTACTGTTTTATAGAGTGGGCGCTTCGTTGTTTGTGCTAATATCACAGTTGGCGGTGGGTATTGTCACATACATTATCAAAGTAAGTGTGGCTGCCCCGCGTCCGAAACTGTTTTTCAGCGCCAATTTTCCCGATGTGGTGTTGCATCAGGTCGATGGCGTTGCAATGCTCTCTACAAACAGTTTCCCTTCGGGACACACCTCGGCGGTTTTTTCGATGATGCTGTGCCTGACGCTAATTTTCAACAAAAAACCGCAACTAACACCGGTTTTCTTTATTTTGGCAGCGCTGACGGCTTATTCACGCATTTACCTGTCGCAACATTTTGCCGAAGATGTTCTTGCCGGTTCATTAGTGGGCGTATTAACGACATTGTTGGTTTATTATTTCTATCAACGTAAACCGTATGCTTGGAAAGAAAAATCGGTGTTTCGTTTTTGAATTGTTTTCATATAGGTGCATTTGACTACGTCGATTTTCAATTCAAATTGTCGTAGTCAAATGCACCCTTTTCATATTGTTTCTTAAATTTTTAATCTTTGAATCTTTTAGTAAAAAAGCGTGTAAACTCTTTTTAATTGGCTTCTACCAATTCCGTACTACCTTGTAATTTGTCTTTGTCGTTGTAAGTTTCTGTTTTTACGGCGCCTATGCCGGGGGCATACCATGAAACGGTACGAGAAGTAACGGTCTTTCCCATCACAGAAGTAGAAACGGTTTGAGAGATTTTGTGGCAGGTGAAGGTTCCGGCCGGCGTTGTCACATCTTCAATTGCCAAACATTTTCCGTCTGTCATTTTCATCGTTGTCTTCAACTTCATGATGCCCATATCCATACTCATGGTTACATCCGCATCTTTAAGCGGCTGACCGGGTTGCATATTGACCGGCAACTCCATGGGAGCGCCCGTGATTTCCATTTTTATTTGCTGGTCTTTCTGTTGTCCGGCAAACATTCCTTTCATGTCCAAGATCATCACACCGTTTTTAATAACCACTTTCAGCGGTACTTCTACCGGCGGGTTGGAAGGTTTCTTGTTTTTGTCCAAGATTTGCGTTGTATACGAAATCGTCATGTTGTTGCCCGAGCCTTCCACATTATTGATGGTCGTTTTCGAGTAGCTTTCAGGGTTACCTTTTGCATTTTTCTGTGCATACACCAATACTGTTCCCGCCTTGGTAGGGAAAAAAACATTCTGAGCAGAAACTCCTGCCATTGATGCAACCGTCAGGATTGCCATCCAAATACCAAATCTAAAAATTGTTCTCATTTTTTTGTAAAAATTAAATTGTTATACATAAACTATAAATTTTTTTTGACGCAGCAAAGATAATATATAAAAAAAAATAATAATACCCCCCAAAGGGGGTTTTTTTGATTTGGAATGAAAAAACCCTCTTTTGGGGGTATTTTTAGGAAGAAAAAAGCATTAATTTTGTCGAAAATAATAATAGAATTAGGAATTATGAAAACAAATAGGAATTTTCAATTTTTGATATTGGTTTTTTGCCTTGCGGCGTTAGTGTTTGTCGCTGGAGGTAGCTTTTCTTGTAGTAAAGGAGACAAACAATCGGCTGAGAAAAATTCATTTGAAGTAATGGAGTTGATAGATTCGCTAAATTCAAAACACACAAAAGATATCAAGACACGAATAACCTATATAGCCAGGCTTGATAGTCTTACTGAAAATCTGTCAAAATCGGCTGAAAAATCTGCGATGTGGTTGAAGGCGGGAGAATTTTATCGAAATATAAATTGCTATGAACCGGCTGAAAGGGTATTACTAAAAGCTCAACGTGCTTCAGAATTTATGAAAGCAAATGAGAAAGTAGAAATGAAAGCAAACATACTGCTTGCCAGAGGACAAAATCTTATTGATATGTCTGATTTTGCAGGAGCAGCTCCACTACTTGCGGAAGCGGGTAACTATTTCATACAGAAAAATGACTATAAGCATTTAATTAAAGTATATAATGCGCAGATTACACCCTATTTTGCTCAAATTGTTTCCAAAGATTCTTCATATAATGAGGCTTATTATATAGAACGTGCAAATTATTTTCTTGACAAGTTGGTGGAATTATATCCAAAAGTAAAAGAACCTAATGATAAAGCTAATTGTCTGAATGCATTAATCAATTATGCTATCAACAAAAAAGAATACGAAAAGGCGATTTTTTTTCTGGAAAAACTTGATTCGCTTTCACGTAGTTTCAACTTAACAGAATGGCTTATAGCATATTATGGAAATAGCGGCATCGTCGCTGAGAAACAAGGAAACCTAAAGGAAGGGATGAAACTGCAATATAAAGCTTACGAAACAGCGCTTGAAGTCGGGAATATGGCAAAAGCAGCTCAAGCGCTTGCAAACGCAGCATTTGATGCAAGCAGACTTAATGATCATGTATTAGTGCAGCATTATTCGCTCATGGGAGTTTCCTTAGCAGAGAAGTACAATATTAAATCACAATGGTGGCGTTTTCTGGATAATCTCTCATTATTTTATGAAAATGACGGAAATTATAAACAAGCGCTTGATTATCGCAACAAGTGTGTTGATATCTACTTAGAACTCTATTCCGAAAATAATACTAACCAAATTAATCAATATGCTGCACGATTTGAATCACTTCAAAAAGAACTAAAAATCACCGTTTTAGAAAAAGAAAAAAAATTAATAACCGGATTAGGCATAACCGGAGGCGCTGTTCTTTTGTTAGCATTGGCAACTTTCTTCTTACTTTGGCGATGGACGGTACAGAAAAAGCGGGTCGCCGAGCAACAGAAGCAACTTGCCGAACAGCAGAAACAAC
>JGI20166J26741_11450029_pt1 | contig 26633 bp, 25 predicted proteins | sample TergutCu122P5_FD_26741 | JGI IMG/M metagenome (IMG submission 26741)
TCCAGCGGTATCGCCACAACCCTTTAAGGTTATGCTTTGGCCGCTTGAGACGGGTCCCGCCGGGGTACAGCTGGCGGAACTGCAAGCCGAACCCGCCGAGTTTCTAGCATCCGTGCAACTGCATGAACAGGGACTGGTGCAAACACTGCTGACGCAGGTTTGGCCGCTGCTGCAACAACCACCGTTGCAGCATATGACGCCCGTGCCGCACGATGTGTTGTCGGCTGAGTTTGTGCACGTGGCATAGTTCGGGGTGGTCCCGCTGCATGAACAGGTGCCGCCCCTCTTGCAAACATTGGAGTTATTGGAACAGCTGCAGGTGCAGGATATCGCTCTGCATGTGCATAAATTATTAGTGGGGTCTAGTTCATAACCGCTGGCACAGGTGTCGCAGCATGTTTCGCAGGTTCCTGCTCCGCTAAACTCTCCGGTCATATTAGAATTTGTGGGCCCGGTTATAGCCGTTGTGCAGTTGGGAAGAGTTTTGGAGGTCCCAGTGCAAGTGCAACCGTTGTCACACTGCGAACAAGGTGTGCCATATGTGCACATTAAGGCAAAAGCGTCATTGGTTTGCCCAAAGGACAGCAAAGCGGAAATTAAAAGACAAGCAATAAAGGAAACCCTTTCAATCCTGCGCGTTTGCGCAAGTTCGCGCTGTCCAAAAAAAGGGTTCGTTTTTTTTGGACAAGGAGAATGATATGAAAAAGTGCAGATTTGTCGGGTTTTTTAACGCAAAAAAAAGTCCCAAAAAAAGGAACCTTTTCCTTCCCCGGGACGTTGCTTATTCTAATCTAAAAATCAGTGCGATTGCAAGCGAAAAATGTTTCGGCGCAAAATATTTGCGTCGGGGATTATGATTCCCTTGTCGGCATATAGTCCATCAATTCGCGCAAGCCGTCCGCGCGATGGTCAAATATGGACAACGCATCTTTCGCCTCTGTCGCAAACTCCGCCGCCTTTTTGCGCGCGCCATCCACGCCATACAGCAAAATGTAATTAGCCTTGTTGCACGCCGCGTCTTTGCGCAGGGTTTTTCCGACTTTTTCCTCGTCCCCTATGGCGTCCAGGATGTCGTCCGTGACCTGAAAGCATAACCCCATTGGCTGGGTGAATTTCTGCAATGCGGCGCGCGATGCCTCGTCCGCATGTCCCAGCGTTGCGCCAAACATGGTGCAGGCCAAGAATATTTGCCCAGTTTTCAATATCTGAATTTCGTCTATATCCGATATTGCGTGAAATCTGCCCGTTTCGGATTCCGTATCCATATATTCGCCCAACAGCATTCCATGCGACGCTTCGGACAGAATCCGAATCAGTTCCAGGCGAACCGCCGGATCGGCTGAGATTTTTTCATCCGTAGCCAAAACATGATAAGGCCAATTCAACAAACCGTCCCCGCCCAGCACGGCTTGCCAATATCCATACTGCGCCCAGGCAGAAGGCCGGCCATTGCGCAATTTATCATTATCTATGCAGGGCAGGTCGTCATGGATCAGTGAGAAATTATGCAGCATTTCTATGCAGGTGCCCGCGCGCAGGGACTGCTCGTAAGGCGTATCAAATAATCCGGCGCTTTGCACCGTTAAAAATGGCCGCAGGCGTTTGCCCTTGTTCAGCGAGGAATATCTCCCGACGCTGGAGGGATCGTCATCCCAGCGACCCTTGGGCAACATTTCTTCCAATACTTTTTCTACATCTGCCGTAATGCGTGATATTTCTTGGGAAAAAGACATCTTCTATCCTTTATATTTGTTTTATGTGGCCCGGCTAGTGTAAAGTATAAAAATATATTTGCAAGCTTATTTGCCGTTGCATTAAGAAAATGCGGATGCTATTATACTGTCCAGGCCATGCCTTGAAAAGGAAGAGTTTATGCCCGCAATCAAAAAACAAAATACCAACGACCAAATACCAACGACCAACGACCAATTGCCACAGCATATCGCATTTATCATGGATGGCAACCGCCGCTGGGCCGCCGCGCGCGGCAAACCGGGCCTGTATGGGCACAAAGTCGGCGCGGACGTCGCGGCAAAAGTGGCGGAGTATCTGATCAAGCGCGGTGTCGGCACGGTCAGCTTTTACGTGTTTTCCATAGAGAATTGGGGCCGCGATGCGGCCGAGGTTGACTTTTTAATGAAATTCATTCAGTCCGAGATGCCTAAATTGGCCGCGCGCGCGGCAAAAAACAATATCCGCATGAAATTCATCGGGCGGCGCGATCATCTGGCCCCGAAAATATTAAAACTCTGCGATAAGTTTGAGAAAGACACCGCGGAAAACACGGCCGGAACACTGGCGTTCGCGCTGGATTTCGGCGGCCAGGATGAAATTGTTCGCGCGGCGAACGATGCGATTGAATATTACCGAAACAATCCGACCAACGACCAACGACTAACGACTGCCGACTTTGAATCATTTATGGACACTGGCGAGCTGCTGCCCGTTGACTTGATGGTGCGCACGTCGGGCGAACAGCGGATTTCAAACTTCATGCTGTGGAAGCTGGCCTATGCGGAATTGATGTTTATTCCGGAACACTGGCCAGAGGTGGACGAAAAGATTTTGGAGAGGATTCTGGGCGATTACGCCAAACGGCAGAGAAGATTTGGGAAATAGTTGACTACCCCGGAATGCTAAGGCAACAAAACAAGTTGCCAAGCATTCCGGCCCTTCTGAGAAGGGCACCTTCGCGCTCACTCGGTTAAGTTTATGAGTGCGGGTCCCCTTCTTAGAAGGGGAGAAAACCTGGGAGCCGCGCCGTAGCAAAGCGTAGGCGCGCGACCTTAAGTTTTCGGGGTAGTTTGACTGAAAACATATTGGCCCTTGGATAAGGATAAACAAATGGAGAAATCAAAATGACAGAGACAGTTACAAGAATATTAGTCGCCGGCGCGATGATTTTAATCGCGGTTGGCGCCGCAATTGCGGAATATTACGGGATACATGCTGTGCGCTGGCTGACGCTGGCGATCGCGCTGGGAATGGGGGCAGAGCTTTTATGGGCCCGGTTCAAATGGCGCATTCACCATGCCAATCCCCGAAAGATTATGCCTTGGTCCGTTCCGGGCACATGGATGCTGTTCATGCTGGCCGTTATGACGGCGTCGGCATACTATGTTGGCGGGCGGCCGTGGCTGATACTGCTGCTGCTGCTGATTATTTCCGCGGCGGACATCGGCGCGTGGTTTTTTGGGATGCTAATCGGCGGGGACAAGATGTGGCCGGCGGTATCGCCGGGCAAGACCTGGGCCGGGCAAATCGCGGGCGTCATCTGCGGGACCTTGGCCGCGGTGCTTTACGGATTTATCGGAACCGCGGTTGCGATGGGGCACATAGACTACGGGCAATTCATGCCGCAATTGCTGTGGATCGGGATGTCCGTGTCGCTGCTGTCGCAATACGGCGACCTGACGGCATCGTGGGTAAAGCGCAAGCTGGGCATAAAAGATTTCTCGCACATATTGCCGGGCCACGGCGGAATTACCGATCGCTTTGACGGATGGATTTACGTCCTGCCGCTGATTTTGCTGGTGACCTAAAGGGCGTTTGATGAAACAATTCTCGGACATCATAAAAGGCGATAGAATAGAATTAAGCGAATTAGATGCAACGCGTTATAACGCAGAGGTATATTATAAGTTTTTAAAAGAGAACGAAACCCATTTGTCAGAATTTGATAACCTGGGTTTTGATTCCGTAGAAGACGTTTTAAAATTTCTTGAACATGTCAGTAATTCGGAAAGCGGAAAATTTTATGGGATTTACAAAGAAGGGACCTTTATCGGGTATTTGGGATTTGAAATGTATAATTCCCGCGATAGATGGGTCAGTCTTTATTTTGCTTTGGCGAAATCTGCGACTGGCAAAGGTTTTATGACCGAGGCTGTAAAGTTGTTCGCGGATGAATTTTTTGCCAAAGGCGGAAACCGTTTGCAGCTGACCTGTTGCACAGATAACAAAAAGAGTGCGGCCATTGCAGAGCGTTGCGGATTCAAGCGCGAGGGGGTAATGCGAAAAAGATTTTTTTATGTCACAAAAGGCCAGTTCTGTGATGACTATCTTTATTCGTTGATAAAGGATGATATAGATGCAAAAACTGAAACGAAATAATTCCGACGTTTGGGTTATGGTGGCGCATGACGGCGAGTTTTCTCATGCCAATGCGAACATCTGTTATATGGGAATCGGCAAGGTGAACGCCGCCATTGCAACCCGGCATATTATTGATACTGAAAATCCGAAATTGATTTTATCGCTGGGCACCGCGGGATCCAGCGTGTTTGATTACGGCGAAATCGTAAACCCAACGGGCTGGGTTCAGCGGGATATGAATACGACGGAATTTTTCGCGCCGAAATATGTCGTGCCTTTTACAACAGACGCCCAAATATTGGAATACGGAAAACGCGACGCGCGGTATCCGCATGCGGTCTGCGGTTCGGGCGATACATTCGTGCGCAATATTGCCGCGGATATTTGGAATATTGTGGAGATGGAGGGATTCGCAATCGCATACGCCGCAAGCAAAGCGGGCATTCCGTTCGCGTCGTATAAATTTATTAGCGACGGCAAATCCGGCGATACGGCCGATCACGAATGGTCGGCGGTGCTGGGCGAGGCGAAAGAAAAGTTGCACAAGGTTTATGAAGAGATTATAAAATGAAACTGAAACCTGTTATGCAAGATGGCGCGTATGTGTTTGCATCTATTAATGAAAAGATGGTTCCATACGATGCGCCTATTTGTATTTTTAGAGAGGCGGACTCCACAACGGTAATAATTCCAGAATCTGTTGCGATAAAATTGAATATTGAATATAGTTTCCGCGCGGCTTGGATAGTTTTGACCGCAGAAACAAGTTTGAATGATTTGGGCATAACGGCAAAATTCGCAAAGATATTGTCCGATAATGGAATCAGTTGCAATGTGTTTGCGCCAATCCGCCATGATCATATTTTTGTTCCGTATGACAAGGGCGAACAGGCGGTAAAATTGTTGGAAGAAATAGAAATATAAAATCAAAAGGGAAACTATATGACCATATTTTTGACCATTGTCGGACTGTTGATTGTCCTGGGCGTTGTTGTATTTATACACGAGCTGGGGCACTATTTCGCGGCGCGGATTTCCGGTGTGCGCGTGGATGCGTTTTCCATCGGGTTTCGGCCGGTATTGCGGTGGCGCGACAAACGTGGCACCGAATGGCGGCTGGGCTGGATTCCGTTCGGCGGATACTGCCTGATCTATGGCCAGGAAGATATGTTTGATCGCAAGAAATACGCGGAATTGCCGGCGGAAAAGAAAAAGGGGCACTATCTGTCCGCGTCCGCGTGGCGTCAGGCGTTCATCATCGCCGGCGGCGTGATTATGAATTTTGCATTGGCGTTCGCGATTTACTGGGGGCTGAACCTGCGTCCGCAAACCGTGCAATTGCCGGTGATCGCCCAGGTGATTCAGGATTCCCCCGCATACAACGCCGGCATTCGCGCGGGCGATATCATTGCTAAAATAGACGGCAAGAAAATAAGCAACTGGGGCGAATTGCTGATTGCGAAAGAGCTGGCCGCCGGCCACGACGCGCAAATTGTGTATCTGCGCCCGGGGACCATTTATACCGGCCCGAACAAAGTTCCGAGAAAAGGCGAGAAAGCGGAAAGCGCCATGTTTGATTTTGAGACCAGAATCGCGCACGCGGAAAAATGGGGCCTGATTGCCGATCCGGCAAAGACGACCGTGGTGCACAGGAATGTCATCCAGGCGGGCGTCGCAGGCGCGCGGGAAACCTGGACGCAGAGCAAGACTTTGGTCGTGGTGCTGAAACAGATGATTACGGGCGAGCGGTCGTCCAAGCAATTGGGCAGCTTTATCACGATTGCCCAAGTTTCGGGCAAGGCCCTGGCCGCCGGATTCGCCGCCTTGTTTTCCATCATCGCATTGCTCTCCGTGAATTTGGGCGTGGTGAATTTATTGCCGCTGCCGGTTTTGGACGGCGGGTATCTGCTGATACTGGGGGTAGAAGGAATCATCCGGCGAAAGTTACAGGGCAAGGCGATGGAATATGTGTTCTGGGCGGGATGGATTATCATCGGATTACTCTTCGCGCTGACCATGAAGAACGATATATTCCGATTATTCGGATGGTAATAATCCCCTTCGCTTTAGCGAAGGGGTGGCAATCGCCGTAGGCGATTGACGGGGTAGTAGATGCGCAGAGATTTTAATAAAGGAATGAAATGAAAAAGATATTGATATTTTTAAGCTTATCCTTAGTATTAACTGCTTGTGATAAAGAAAAACAAGAGTATATAGATAGACATTCTACCAATTATGATAAAGGATATCTAATTAGTAGGAAGTATAATCCTGGCCTACCCGGGACTGCCGATGTTTATGATTCGGAAGATTTTAGAGCGGGATCCATGGATGCATGTAACGAGATACAAAAACATTATAAGAAAGATTTATGCTCTGAAATAAATTATTGGGGGATCACTGGTCCAAGGTTAAAATAATTCGTATTGCCAAACGGTCCCAGGTGTAGTATAAATTCCAAACATGAAAAAATTACGAATAGCTTTTTTTCTGGTTACTGGTTACTGCGTAATGGTTACTGGCGCGGCGTTTGCCGAAACCGTGCGGGGCGTTTCCGTCACCGGGAACCAGCGTATGGATTCCGAATCCGTGCGGCTGCTGGCCAATATCCGGGTCGGCGATAACCTGGATGCCGAGGGCGTGAACCAGGTTGTAAAGCGCCTGCAGAACGCAAATCTGTTTTCCGGCGTTCGCGCGAATCTGGACGGCGGCGTTTTGAAAATCGCGGTGACAGAGGCCCCGGTTGTGAATATGGTGACGGTAGAGGGAAATGACGAGGTTTCCACCGACGACCTGAAAAAAGAAATCCGGCTGAAAGAACGCTCTGCCTATGACGAATCGGTAATCGGCGCGGATGTGGCGCGCATGCTGACGATCTATCAGCGCAAGGGATTTTTCGGCACGCGCATAGAGCCGCAAAAAATAAAGCTGGCCGACAACCGCGTGAATGTGGTTTACGAGATTGCCGAAGGGCACCCGACATATATAAAATCCATAGAATTCACGGGCAACGAAAAATTCAGCGCGCGCACCCTTCGCGGGGAAGTAATGTCGCGTGAACACGCATGGTGGCGGTTCCTGTCGCAATTTGACGTTTATGACGAAGACCGGATCCAATACGACCAGCAACTGCTGCGCCAGTTTTACGCGCGGCAGGGATACGCGGATTTTCAGATTAAATCGGTCAACGGCGTCTTCACCCCGGACCGCCAGTATTATTCCGTGACCTTTGACGTGGACGAGGGGCCGCGCTATAAATTCGGCGCGCTGAAGATTGAAAATCCTTTCCCCGATGTGGAAATGAAGGATCTGGAAAAAAAGCTGGATATGCGCGAAGGCGACACCTATAACATGGACAAGGTGGAAAGCACCATATCGGCCCTGCGCGGCGCGGTCGCGGATCACGGATACGCGTTCGTGAACGTTGACGTCGTGCCGGACAAGAACGACGAAAAACGGACAATCGGCCTGGACTTTAAGATTCAGAAAACAAACCGCGTTTACATAAACAACCTGTCCATCATCGGCAACGTTCGGACGTTTGATTCGGTGATAGAGCGGCAGATGGACATCCGCGCGGGCGATCCGTTTTCGTTGCAGACCATAGAGGCCGCGCGCCAGCGCATGATGTCTTCCAAATTCTTCAAATCTGTGGAAATGGTGCCGACGCGCGTCGCGGATTCCAACCTGATGAACCTGGATGTCAAGGTGGAGGAGCAGCCGACGGGCGAATTGTCGGGCGGCATAGGCTGGTCCAACATCAACGGATTTATGATTGACGCCGGAATTACGGAAAACAACTTTATGGGACGCGGGCAAATCGTGCAACTGCGCGCGAATTGGGCCCAGTATTCGCGCCAGGTCATGGCCAGCTTTACAGAGCCGTATGTGTTCGGACGCGACCTGATGGGCGGGCTGGATGCGTCCTACACCATGTATAACTATTCGTCTCTGGGCAGCTTTGGCTATGACCGCGACAGTCTGACGTTCGGCGGGCGGCTGGGCTGGAAACTGACCGACAACTGGTCCCAGACGCTGCGGCTGTCCGCGACGTTTGACCAGAATTTTGATCTGCACGCGCCGGGCGGCTGGGAAAAGGCGAACCTGTATACGGTCGGCACGAATTTCAGGTATTACAACCTGAACAAGGATTTCGCCCAGCAGACGCAAACGGGCGTGGTCGCCAATTTCGGCGCGGCATACACCGGATTCGGCAGCACCGAGACTTTCATGCGATACAACGCGGACGTGACGGGGTTGTATAATTTCTTTGACAACAGGTGGCAGTTGAAATCCAGCCTGGAATTCGGGTTGATCCAGCCGATGGGCGACCAGTATATCGCGCGCGTATACCGCTATTTTCTGGGCGGCGATTCTTTGCGCGGGTTTGAATTGGCCGGCGTGGGTTCGCGCAACTGGTATTACTCTACATACGCGTTGGGCGGAATGTGGAAACTGAACGGCAGCACCCAGCTGAATTTCCCGATATTCATCCCCGACGAGTATCAGGTGAAAGGATTCGTATTCCTTGACTATGGCATTCTGGGCCGCCCGCCGCGCCAGGAAGACACGTTCGCCGGACTGCCGAACTATATAGACCAGGATTTGCGCGCATCATACGGCATCGGCGTTTATTGGAACACGCCGATGGGCCCGATGAATTTCAGCTGGGGCTGGCCCATCAGCCTGCAGCACTATGACCGCGAGCAGAGATTTTTGTTGAGCTTTGCCACGCAATTTTAACAATTCTTTTCTATTGACCTGTCTTGCAAAATTTCCCTATAATCATAAAAAAGGAGAGGACCCGTGAAGAAAGCATTATTCCTGTTACTCACCGTCATCGCGCTGGCCGGATGCGGCCAGGTATATGATCGCGAGCCCGTGGGTGTCGGATACGATACCGATGAATTAAAGCTGTCCCCCTGCGCATGCATGATGGTATACAGAGGTTAATCGGGGACCGATTTCGGTTTTCACTTCTCTGTTAATTTGTGGGCGGAACGAGCAATATGGACTATCCAAATGATTTTGACACGGACATTTTTCCGGGGTCCCGCCGGCTGGCTGTGGCGCGCACGATGGCTATTTGGTCCGGCATAGCTTTCTTTCTGATTGTTGTTTTATGCGGGCTGGTCCTGTGGTCGGCGCATAATTTGCGGATGAATCCTTTCTTGATATCGGTAAATCCCGCCAGCGGCGAATGGACGGTCATCACCGAAGACGGGACGGCCGCGGACGGATATACCGCGACGCACGCGATGCAGGAATATGCCCTGGGGAACTTTGCGCGCCGGTGGTTTTCTATTTCCAAGGAAGATGCCGAGAATGACGCGCGCTGGTGCCGGTGCGAGCCGTCCGACTGCGCGCGCAATACGGCGGCGGGCCGGCCGCCATGCCTGATATGCTGTGCGGCCGGGGCCGAATTGTTCAGGCGCTTTTCAACGGACGTCGCGGCCGACTATCGCGCGCGCGCTGCGCGCGGCGAAACCTGGACGCTGGACGAAGACTCTTTGGAAATGCATCCGGATTCGGACATCACCCTTGCCGGCGGATTATGGCACCTCTCGGCGGTGGTGGAATCCAACAAATCCGGCGGCATACGGATAGAGGCATACGCCCGCATCGCCCGCGATCCAAATAACTTTCCGCTCAGCATGGGGTTCTATGTCGCGGACTTCAACGCTTACGCAATGGATAAACCGACCACTAACCACTAACCACTGGCCGCTAATGCGCAATGTTATATACTTTTTAGTCGGAATCGTATTGCTGGCATTGACCGGCTCGGCGGTGTTTCTGGGCGGGTTCTTGTTTGACGCCGCGGGTGATTCGCGCGTCGCCGGATTCGTGTTCCAACCGAACAGCCTGGCCGAGCGGCGCATAGGCCGCCCCATCCCGTTAGAAGAACTGTCCGAGCAATTCGTGCGCGAGCGCCTGATAACAAAGTTTATGAGCGAGTATTTTTACGTGATCCCCGACGCCGACAATATCGCGCAGAGAAAGGGCGCCCGCAGCGTGATGGCCGCCATGTCGTCCCCGGACGTCTTTGCGGATTGGCGCGACAATGTCGCGCCTGATCTGGAAAAAATGGCGAACGATAAAGTCTTGCGCCGCGTTGTCGTCCATGATATCTTGAAGACGGACGAGTATTATTCGGTCAATTACGACCTGATCGCATGGAATCGGCCGAACATGCTGGACACGGTTCCGGTCGTGACAAGCGGGGTTGTTTATCTGCAAATACTGACGGTGTTTGAGTTGGATGATAAGGGCCAATCAAAGGCAAAGGCGGATCCGGCCCACGGCATCCGCAATGCGATAAACGGGATTCCGCTGAACACCGAAAGCTTTTTAAGGGACGGCGGCGACCCGGCCGTAATCTTCAAATTCACAGTGACGAAAGTGATAAAATAGTGAAAAAGTGACAGAGTGACAAAGTGACAAAGTTATTGAAAAACATTTTTAATGTAAAATTTATAACAGTGGTGGCACTCACTCTGTCACTCTGTCACTCTGTCACTTTGTCACTGTCCGCCTATGCGGACGACGCCGATCCGTTTATTTACAATGCGGTTCTGGGGACCGACGCGAATTTGCCGGATGCGACGATAACGGACTCTGACGGATTCAATGTCGGCGGAACATCGGCCGCGGCGCTGTATCTTAACCCGGGCGCCGCGTTTGCCGGCGTAGGGGACTTTGACATTGCGGGCGTCATGCTGGGCATGCCTTTCCAGACCGTGCAGACATTGTTTTTCAAATCCAGGTCGCTGTATTCGCCGCGAAAGAAGAATTCCATAGTTTACACGATTCCAAAGGATTGGAAATACAACCTGGACTATGAATGCCGCCAGAACAAGGTCGTGATCCCGGCAGAGCTGGACAAATGCGTAAACACCCTGGCGCGCGCGCGCGGGTTGCTGTATCCGTCGGAACTGCACCTTGTCCGCGCGCCGACGGGCGAAACGATAAGTATCTATTTCACCAGCAACATGACCGATAATCGGGTCTGGCGCGTCGTGTATAACAACGATGTGAATGTCATAGAGGGCGCCGCGGAAAAGTTTTCGGACCAGCGGTCAAAAAAGATATTGGCATTCTGGCAGGGCATCTTGGACAAATACGGCCAGCCTAATTCCGACGCCGACAAATGGATATCGTCCGATAATTCGTATGATCCGATGATGACGGCTTATTACGGTTCGCTTGATTTGACGGATCTCGGCGCCGCGGCAGAAGATGTCGCCAAGAATGCAAAGGCCGCGCGCGAGAATTTCAAGGCAAAACCTTACGCATTTTAATTTTCGCGTTGCAAAAATAAAAATGCGTCGTGAAACGTAAAGCGTGAAACGTGAAACGAAAAAAATCTTCATATAAATCCGGATTATTTGCGGAATGGCTGGCGCGCCAGTATCTGCGTCTGCACGGATACGGAATTCTGGAATCGCGATATGTTACCGGCCGATATACCGGCCGCGCGGAAATAGATATAATTGCGCGATATAAAGACTCCATTGTTTTTATAGAGGTCAAGAATCGTCCCGATGCCGCGGCGGGAATTCACGCGGTGGCGTTTTCGCAAGGCGCGCGGCTGCGCCGCGCGGCGGAAACCTATCTGGCGCGCCGCCGATGGACCGGCGATGCCCGGTTTGATATAATGGTGGTCAGCGGATGGCGCGTAGACTGGTTCAAGAATGCTGTATAGCCGTCGCTGGCAAAGCTTTCAAAATGTGCTTGCCAAAGCGTTGATATTTGGTGTAGGATTTTAACCAAACTAATTCTCCTAGGGGAAAAAAACGGACCGGTTTTTTTGGACAGTTTCGTCGTTTCGGTCAAAATTAAAAACCCTTGAACTTGCGCGCATTTTTAATCCGTGCAGCCTATGTGCCGATGTAGGAAAAAAACCGGTCCGTTTTTTTCCCCTAGGAGAATTAGTTTGGTTAAAATCCTACACCAAATATCAACGCTTTGGCAAGAGAAAAATTAAAACCGCCCACACCGATTTTGTAAGCGATCCTGTCGCTAACAAAATCTATCCCCCCGCGGGAGTGGAATTAGTGCTCGCTAGCTTTTTAATTAACCTTTTTGAACTTCATTGATTGTCCCGCGGCGTTGGTCAAAGTCAGCATGTTCCCGGACAGAGAAAATGTCTTGGCGCCGCCGTCCGTGATGAACTTAAAGTAATCGGACTCTGCCTGCATCGCGGCGGCGTTCAATCCCATCATCATGGTTGACAGCATGGGCTTGAAAGTGATCCGATTCCCGTCCGCCGTAAAGGGAGAATTGTAATTGTTCACGACCTTGCCGTAGATGCGGTCTTTCTGATCGTCAAAGCTGAGCGTGATTTTTGTCCCGTTTTTCACGGTTTCAAACTTTGCGCCGCGCAAGGCCGCGATGCCCGTCGCCGGCCGGGCCGACGCCAAAGGGTTCTGGGACGCCGCGGGCGCGGCCGAATCGCCCGTGCCGGCGCATGCGGTCAACGCGGCGACTATTCCGAATATTATTAAATACTTTTTCATTCCTTGCTCCTTTATATTAAATCAACCCTGATTCCTCCCACCCAAGAAAATATCGCTCATCACCAACGACCAACGACCAACGACTAACGACCAATGACCCTCTAAAAATACCTATACAACTCTTGCCCGTTCTTTGAAAGCCATAATTTCGCGCGCTCTACGCCGGGACCGTAAAGCTCCGCAACGGTGCGCCAAAACCGCGGAGAATGATCCAAGTGCCGCAAATGCGCCAATTCATGCAGTATCACATACCGCATTACCGCCGGCGGCGCGAACGCCAATCGGAAAGAAAAAGAAACCGTGCCAGTGGACGAGCAACTGCCCCAGCGGGTCGTGGTATCGCGCACGGCCAGCCGTTTCGGCCGGAATTGCAATGGCACGCGCGCAATTTCCGCGCGCGCCGCCGCCAGGAATTGCTTTTTCACTTCGTCCCGCACGCGGCGTTCCAACATTTCCGGCGATCCGCAAACGATCATAACGGATGATGCGTTTTTGGCGTTTCCGTCATCCGTCATAATTCTTTCATCATCCATATATACCCCCGCCCGCCCCTTGGGATCATGCCGGACCAATATTTTGTTTCCAAAGAGCGTTATCGTGCTGCCGTCTGAAATCCGCACCTTTTTCGGCGCGCGGGCGAATATTTTTTCGGTCCAGGCGCGCTTTTGTTCCAGAAATTTCAGCGCGCTGGACACCGGCGTCCAGCGCGGCACGGATATGTGGATTTCCCGCGTGGGGTTGGTTTTCGGCCGAATCGTTATGTTGCTGAGGCCCCGCCGCGTTTCAATAACAAGCGGGATTTCTTCGCCGTCCGACGTTGTAAAATAACGAGGTGTCATTTATATCTCTAATGCTTGGTTCCCCGGATATTTCCCGGATGGCGCGATGCGCCGCTGCCGGAAATTCTGGGGATGACACTTAATGTTTTTTTTGACTATTCAAAATCTCTTCAGCAATAGCCGCCGCGTCAAAGCCGCAGTTTTTATAGACCGAGGCGCCGTCGCCGCTGGCCCCGAAAGTATCGGTGCCGCCGACAATGTCCGCGAATTCATACCAGCCGAACGTAGCGCCCGCTTCCAACGCCACAACGGTGCCGGCAAGAATTCTATTCTTATAATCCTCGCCTTGCAAGCGGAAAATTTCAACGCTCGGCATGCTGACGACGCGCGCGGAAACTCCGTTCGCGTCCAGGATTTTTTGGATTTCAACGGCCAACGATACCTCTGACCCCGTGGCGATAATCGTGAATTGGGGGCTTTTCCCGGATTTTGCCCCCCGCTCTTTCACAATATAGCCGCCGCGCTTTACCCCGGCCGCGGATGTGCCGGCGATTTGCGGCAATTTCTGGCGCGACAGGATCAGGCATTGCGGCGTTTCGTTCCCGGATAGCGCGATTTCCCAGCATGCCGCGACCTCTGCCATGTCCGCGGGGCGCAAGACGTTCATATTCGGAATGGCGCGGAGGGCGGTCAGATGCTCTATCGGCTGGTGCGTCGGGCCGTCTTCGCCGAGGGCGATGCTATCGTGCGAGAGGAGGTATATCACGGGCTGCCTCATAAACGCCGACAGCCGCATCGCCGGGCGCATATAGTCCGAGAATACCAGAAACGTCCCGCCATACGGCCGGAATCCGCATAACGAGAGCCCGTTCATAATCGCGGCCATCGCGTGCTCCCGCACGCCGTAATGCATATAGTTTCCGGAAAAGTCATCGGGCGTAATGTCGCGCATGTTTTCCGGGCGGGCGAAGGTGCTCTCGGTCAAGTCCGCGCTGCCGCCCACAATGTTTGGAATATTTTTGACAACATGTTCCAGGACAAGCCCGCCAGCCTCACGCGTGGAAAGCGGATCTAACGGATATTTGATAGAAGATAAGTCAATAGACAATCGTTCCACATTCTCGTCATTAGAGCTTTGAATATTCACCTTTTTATCCGCCGGGCCCCCTCTTTTGGCTTCTATTTCTTTCCATAGTTTTTCACCGTCTGCGGATTTGAATTTTTGTTCCAGCGCCGCCAACTGGGCGTCATTCAGGGTCAGAGCGTGCGCGGCCGCCGTGCCCCGGTTCGGCGCGCCCAGGCCGATCGTAGTGTTCGCCTGGATAAAAACCGGCTTGTTTTTTGATTTTTTCGCTTTCTCTATCGCCGCGTTTATTTCGGCGGGCTTGTGCCCGTTCACGCGCATCACCAGCCAGCCGGCCGCGCGCATGCGCAGCGGCAGATCCAAATCGGTAAGCGCCGGCCCGTCTATGCTGATGCCGTTGTCGTCCCAAAATACTATCAGGTTGTTCAGCCGATACCGGCCGGCAAAGGCGACCGATTCCTGGCCGACGCCCTCCATAAAATCGCCGTCGCTGCATAAAACATAGGTCTTGAATTCATCCCCCCATCCGCGCGCGGCGCGCATTTTCGCGGCCAGCGCCATTCCCGCCGCGTTCGCCAAACCCTGGCCCAGCGGGCCGGTGGATGTTTCAACCCCGGGCAGAAAGCCGTATTCCGGATGTCCGGCCAACGGCGTTCCGAATTTGCGAAATCCCGACAGATCCGGAATATCGTATCCCGCGAGTTGCAGCACCGAATACAACAGCGCGCTGGCGTGCCCGGCGGAGAGAACAAACCGATCGCGATCGGGCCAACCGGGCTGTTTCGGATCAAATCGCAAATGATTTGCGAATATGGCCGTCATAATGTCGGCGGCGCCCAACGCGATTCCGACATGCCCGCTGTGCGCCGAACGAATCGCAACCATAGCGCGCGACCGCGCGGCATCCGCCATTTGGGTGATTTGTTTGGATGTGAACATTATGGTCGTTGGTCGTTGGTCGTTAGTCATTAGTCGTTGGTCGTTGGTAGATTGATGGGGATTGTTTTATCTCTTCCTGCGTGATATAATAAAACAAAATGTGCACGGCATGCAACATCAAAAAACAATGATCGGCAATTGTAGACCAATTACCAACGACCAACTACCAACGACCATGATTAAAATTTGGACGGACGGATCATGCTTGGGCAACCCGGGACCCGGCGGATGGGGCTTTATCGCGACCGACGGAACGAACACGGCCGAACGTTCGGGCTGTGAGCCAAACACCACCAACAACCGGATGGAACTGACCGCCGTTCTGCGCGCTTTGTCCGCCGCGCGCCGGCATGCCGAGGTTGAAATCCACAGCGACAGCCAATATGTAAAGAACGGAATGCAGACCTGGATTCCAAATTGGAAGCGCAACAACTGGCGCACCGCGGATAAAAAGCCCGTCAAGAACCAGGACTTGTGGCAGAAATTGGACGAGGTCGCGGCCGGATATAAAAAAATCCACTGGGTATGGGTGCGCGGGCACAACGGCGACGAGATGAACGAGCGCGTTGACGCGCTGGCCCGCGGTGCGGCGGAAACATTAAAGCATTCCTAGGTTCAGGCCCCAAAGAAACACGCAAATGGCGGCAGAGAATTAGTCTCATTGCGCCCTAAATAACCACGCTGCCCTGGCGCAGGATTTTGACTTCGTCGCCGATTACCTTTATCACCGTGCTGGCCATGCCCGCCGGTTTGCCGTTGCCGACGATTATTATGTCCGGAAAAATCTTTTCAACTTCTTCGCGAGTTTCGCAAACCGGCGCGCCGGAAACGTTCGCGGATGTCGTCGCCAGGCAATGACCGTCTATAACGCCGCAAAGCGCCCGAAAGTCGGCATTATCGGGTATGCGCACGCCGCCGAATATCGGATCGTCATTCCCGACGATGGTCAGCGCGCCCGGCAAATATCTCTGCGCCAATTCAACCGCCAAAGGCGAAAAATCCGGCATATGCGGACGCAAATGCTCCAAAGTATCCGACATTATCACGAAATGTTTTTCATGCGGGCGATGCTTTATTTCAAACAAAGCATCCACGCCCGCCGGCGTCGGCAACGCGCCCAGGCCCCAGATGGTATCCGTCGGAAACGCGATGACGCCGCCATTGGCCAAATGCGCGTTCAAGCGCGCGATAAAATCTTTATCGTTCAGATCGGTCATTTTTAAACCTCAGGCCCACTATAAACATTTCCACCGAATCCTTGCGGGATGCGGCGGGTTTTACGTGGGCCACTTTTTCAAATGATTTTTTCATATCCGCCAGCAATTCGCTGGTGGTGCCGCCGGTAAAGGATTTTGCCACGAACGTTCCGCCGGGCTTTAAGCTTTGCTTTGCGAAATCCCACGCGTATTCCAAGAGCGTCATCTGGCGCAGATGGTCGGTTTTCTGATGCCCCGTGGTATTCGGCGCCATGTCCGAAAGCACGACGTCAACCTGTCCCCCCACCGCATCGCGCCGCGCCGATACAGGGCTTGCGCTCTGCGACTCCCCCCAAGGGGGGAGTAATTCAGCACTCACTTGTTCGGAATCAAGAGAGCATTTAACTACTCCCCCCTTGGGGGGAGTCGGCTCGCGATTTTGCGGGCCGGTGGGGGGACAATTATTTATTGTTTTATTCAGCCAATCCAACGCTTCGTCGGTTGTAAAATCGCCCGTATAAAACGTGACGCCCGGAATCGGCTTGATATGTAGCAGGTCCATCGCAATCACGCGGCTGCGCGGAAATTCGCGCGCGATGTATTGCGACCATGACCCCGGCGCCGCGCCCAGATCCACGATAACCTGGCCGTTTTTCAGAAATTTAAACTTTTCGTTTATTTCAATTAGTTTATAAACGGCGCGGGCGCGATAGCCTTCGCGCTGCGCGCGCGCAACATACGGATCGCGCGCCTGGCGCGTCAGCCACGCGGCGGAGGATGGGCTCGCGGCGATTTTTTTATTATTTATTTTCATATTGTTCACCCATAGGGGCAGATAATATCCGCCCCTGCTACATTATTTAACCTTGTGGCATATTCTTCATCATTTCCATCAATTGCGACGGCGAACCGAACGATGACAGCTGCTTCATCTGCGACTGCATCTTGTCGTAGTTCTTCAACAGTTGTTCCACATCGCGAACGGTTGTGCCGCTGCCGCGCGCGATGCGCGATTTCCGCGACGCCAAAATAATTTCCGGGCGGGCGCGCTCGGCCGCGGTCATTGATTGGATTATCGCCAGCTGCTTGTTGATTGCTTCGTCCGTCGCGCGGTCTTTCAATGCGCCGGCCATCGCCGACATCCCGGGAATCAGTTTCAGCAATCCGCCGATGCTACCCATCTTTTTGATTTGCTTTATCTGCGAAGCCATATCGTCCAGCGTAAATTCGCCGCTGAACATCTTGGTCATCATGTTTTCGGCGTCGCGCTCGCTGATATGTTCCTGGGCCTTTTCAACCAAGGACACCACATCGCCCATGCCCAGAATCCGCGACGCCACGCGATCGGGATAGAATGGCTCGCAATCCGTAATTTTTTCGCCCGTGCCGGTGAATACGACCGGCGCGCCGGTGTCGTAATGCATTGACAAGACCGCCCCGCCCCGCGCATCGCCGTCGGCGCGCGTCATAATCAGCCCCGTGATGCCCAGCTGTTTGTTGAATTCCCGCGCGACGTTCAGCGATTCCTGGCCCGCCATCGCGTCAGCGGTCAGCAATATATCCGTTGGATTCAGGATTTTTTTCAAATCGCGGAGCTCGGACATCAGCGCGGAATCGATTTGCAAACGACCAGCGGTATCGATGATCAAAATGTCGTATTGGCTCTTACCCCCGCCTTTGCGGCGGGGGTCGCCGGCGCTTTCTTGCGCGGCGGGGGGTGGGTTCATTAAATTAACATCCGAATCAATTTGATTATTTTGATTAAATAAACCCACCCCCCGGCCCGCAACCTCGCGAGCCGCCCCCGCCGCAAGGGCGGGGGTTTTTAGTGCCCTCTTTGCGATGTCGATCGGCTTTTCATCCGCGATGATGGCCAGGGAGTCAACGCCGGCCGATTGCGCCAGCATTTCCAGTTGTTCCCGCGCGCTAGGCCGGTAGATATCGGTGGACGCCAGCAAAACGCTGTGGCCCGCTTTCTTGTAATGCAGCGCCAGCTTGCCCGCGGTTGTGGTTTTGCCCGTGCCCTGGAGTCCGACAAGGAGGATGATGCGGGGTGTGCCCCCCCCTGCGGGGGGGCCGAAATCGCTTGTTTGCGATTTCGGGGGGGGGGTATTGCCCAAATCCCGAACCATACCCCCCACCGGCGCCGGTGAAGGGTGCCGACTCCCCCGCAAGGGGGGAGTTGTCACTTCATCCTCAAGGGGGGAGTAATTAGTTCCCCCCAGAATCGCGACCAGCTCGTCATAAACTATCTTTGCGACCATTTCCGCGGGACGCACGTTGTCCGTTATCTTTTGGCCGATTGCTTTCTCGCGAATGTCCGTCATTATCTTTTTCACAACCGGCAGCGCGACGTCGGCCTCTAACAGCGCCACGCGGATTTCGGACAACGCGTCGTCCAGCATGTCGGCCGTCAAATGCGTCCGTCCGGTTAATTTGGCGAAAGTAGTGCCCAATCGGCGCGTCAAAGTATCAAACATATTTAATCTCGTGTGGCGACTACCCCGAAAATCTAAGGCGCACCAACCAGTGCCGCCAAGATTTTCTCCCCTTCTGAGAAGGGGAACTCGCGCTCATAAATTTTAAATAAATGAGTGCTAAAATGCCCTTCTCCGAAGGGCCGGAAAGTTTGGCGGCTGGTTCTGCCGCCCTTAGCTTTCCGGGGTAGTCACATTTTCCGCTTATTTTATACCGGATTTTTCCGAATTGCAAGGTTCCGCTGCGCCGGACAGCATTCCCAAACAAAATCGGATAACTTGACATAATCTATTTTATTGTGCTATGATTTGCCGTATAAACAACGAACGAATTTTATGACTGACGACGAAGTATTCTTATGCGATAACGCCATGTATGCGCCCGTTCCGGACGCGGGGCTTCCGCCGCCATTTACGCCCGGCGACGATTCCGAATCCCCGCCGCTGCCGTCGTCCGAAGAGTTGGAACTCATGTTTTTCACAGATGCCGAAGATTATGACGATGGGATGGATGCCGAGCTTCTCGCGTTACTAGGCGAGGAAATAGACTGTGAAGACTACGACAATCACATAAATGGAGTTCCGCCTATATCCTATAAAAATCTATGCCAGGCATGCGGAGAAAGCGCCCCCGTTTCAAAAGAATTCATCTATAATGGCAAAAATATACTGGCCGGCATAGATCTGGACCCCTGGTTCGTCAAAGAAAGTGCTGATAAAAGCACCGGCGAAGTCATCCAAGAAATAAAATCCTATTACAAATTTGATGAAAAGCGTTTGTTTTTTAAATCCCAGAATCAAAAATACTTTTTGAAAAAGTCGGAAAACTTTGAGATCCGGCATCCGTATATTTTCTTTTACAACCAAACATACGGCGCCAAAATAAAGACGCATGGCGGGTGGTATTATGAAATCGCCGATAATACCAACACGATATGGATTGCATCTATTAAAAGCTGCAACGAGGCATTTATAGACATAATAACTTACCCGGATGATCGCGATAAAAACTATGCAAAATATCTCTTGCTGAGGGGAACCGTTTTCAAAATGCTGAAAGAGAGCCTTTCCAAAGGCGAAAAACGCAAGCTGGACGATATTAAAATCCCGCACAAGGCAATATCATGCATATTCAAAAGCAATTATAATTTTATTAAGAAGAAGCTTGATTTTCCGCCGAGATACATCCTGACGCCCAAGGGGCATATCAGCAAGAAAAAGCCCGAGGCGACCGCGTCAACCGAAGATACTTTCGGGGCCATAGACAAATTCACAAAACGGATAAATTTCGGGAACGATCCGGATATGTATTTTTACGATTGCAACGGTTGCGCGTCTGAATCGGTGTGCGCGTATAAAGAGCAAATGGCAAAGCTCCAATCCGATTTGGAAAAGCAAGTTGAAAATGAAAAATTGCAGGAATACTTGAAAAAGCACCACGGCCAATTGCCGCTGTTCAAATTCATGCTGGATAGACCGAAATTAAACCAATGAGAGCCGTCATTCCGGCGGGCCGCTGTATAGCGGCAACGCCGGAATCTAGGTTAATTATGTGCGCGCAAAGCGCGCGGCCTTATGTTACCTGGATTCCGTTGTTCCCGCCTGGGGCGGGCCAACGGAATGACGGGCTCATTTTATACTTTCTTCTTTTTTTCTCTTTTCTTTTTTCTGTTTTTTTATTTCTTCAAATGCTTTTTCAGGTATTTTCCGGTGAGCGATTCGGGATTTTTCGCGACCGATTCCGGCGTGCCGGTGGCACAGACGCGGCCGCCCGCGTTTCCGCCGCCCGGCCCCAGGTCTATGATGTAATCGGCGCTCTTTATCACTTCCAAATTGTGCTCAATTACGACAACCGTGTTGCCCTGGTCGGTCAATTCCTGCAATACTTCCAGCAATTGTTTGATATCGTCAAAGTGCAGGCCGGTCGTCGGCTCGTCCAAAATATACAGCGTGCGGCCGGTGGAACGCGCGGATAATTCTTTGGATAACTTTACGCGTTGCGCTTCGCCGCCAGACAGCTCTACCGCGCTCTGCCCCAGTTTTATGTAATCCAGTCCGACTTTGCGCAGCAATTCCAATTTGTTTTTAATCTGGGGAACGTTTATAAAAAATCTATACGCCTCGTCCACCGTCATGTTCAAAACATCCGCGATGGATTTGTCTTTGTATTTTACTTTCAGCGTTTCATCGTTATAGCGCGAACCGTGGCACACGTCGCATTCCACATAAATATCCGGCATGAAATTCATCTCAATCCGAATCAATCCGTCGCCTTGGCACGCTTCGCACCGGCCGCCCTTTACATTAAACGAAAACCGGCCGGCGGCATAGCCGCGGGTCTTGGCCTCTGGCAGTCCGGCGTAAAAATTCCGTATATGGTCAAACAATCCGGTATAGGTCGCGGGGTTGGAACGCGGCGTGCGGCCGATGGGCGATTGGTCAATATCAACGACCTTGTCTATGTTTTCAATGCCCGCGACGGAATCGTGCGCGCCGGCCGCGGGGCGCGAGTTATACAGCGCGCGCATAATCGCCGGATACAGCGTGTCCAGCAGCAGCGTGGATTTTCCAGAACCGGAAACGCCCGTCAGCACCGTGAATGTTCCCAACGGTATTTCAACATTTATGTTTTTGAGATTATTCGCGCGCGCGCCCTTGATTTTTATAACCGCGCCAGAGCCCGCGCGCCGGCGGGCCGGCACCGGGATGCTTTTCACGCCGGACAGATATTGCCCCGTCAGGGATTCCGGATTCTTCATAATGTCGCCGGGCGCGCCGGCGGCGACCAGATTTCCGCCGTGAACGCCCGCGCGCTTTCCAATGTCTATCAGGTAATCGGCGGCCAGCATCGCGTCTTCGTCATGCTCAACCACAATCACCGTGTTGTCTTTATCGCGCAGCATGCGCAGAGTATCCAGCAATTTGTCGTTGTCGGATTGATGCAGTCCGATGGACGGTTCGTCCAAAACGTAAAGAACGCCGGTCAGACCGGACCCGATTTGGGACGCAAGGCGAATGCGCTGGGCCTCGCCCCCGCTGAGTGTCCCGGCCATGCGCGACAGCGTCAGGTATCCCAGGCCCACGTTCGCCAAGAATTCCAGCCGGCTGATTATTTCGCGCAAAATTGTCCGCGCGATTTCGTTTTCTTTGGCCGTCAAGTGATCGGGCAAACCGCGGAACCATTCCAGCGACTGGGACACGGGCATATCGGACGCATCCATGATGTCCAGCCCGTTAACCTTTACGCACAGCGCCTGGACATTCAGACGTTTTCCGTGGCATGCCGGGCACGGCGTCTGGGTTTGGAATTTTTCAAAAAATTCTTTGGCCATGTTTGATTCGGTCTCGCGCCAGCGGCGTTCCAGATTCGGAATCACCCCTTCAAACGGCTTTTCATATTCCCAGCCGCTCCAATTAATCCGCACCGGGGTGTCGCCGCTGCCGTATAAAATCAGGTTCCGCTGATCCTGGGTCAGCGTGCGCCACGGTTTTGACATCGGGATTTTGTAATGCTTGCAGACGCCTTCCAACACATGCTCATACTGGGTCAGCATGCCGCCGCGCGACCATGCGGCGATCGCGCCGTCGCGCAGAGATTTCGTATCGTCCGGAACAATCAGCGCGGGATCCATTTTCAGCTGCACGCCCAAACCGTCGCACTCGCTGCACGCGCCGATGGGCGCGTTGAATGAAAACAAACGCGGCTCTATTTTCGGCACGGTAAATCCCGACACCGGGCAAGCGTAATTTTGGGAATAAAGAATATCCTCGTTCGTGTCCAGACGCCGCACCAAGACGGAACCAGGCACAAGGCGGAGCGACGATTCAAAAGAAGCCGTCAGTCTGGAAATGAATTCTTCGGCCTCGGAATCCGCCCCCGCCCTTGCGGCGGGGGTCGCGCCCGCGCTTGTTTGCGGGGCGCGGGGGGTGGGTTCATCAGTCAAATTATCAGAATCAATTTGCTTTTTTGGCTTATTTAACCCACCCCCCGCCGTGCGAGAAAGCACCGGCGACCCCCGCCGCAAGGGCGGGGGGAAATCCACAGGGGGAGCAATTGTGTTCGGCACAACCAACCTGTCCACAATCACGAAAATATTGTGCTTTTTGTTTTTATCCAACGCGGGCGCGCGGTCCAGCTCGGTCATTTTGCCGTCTATCAGCGCGCGCTGGTATCCCTGCTTTATCAGAAACGCGATTTCTTTCCGGTATTCGCCCTTGCGATCGCGCACCAGCGGCGCCATGACGTAAATCTTTGTCGCGGGCGGCAGCTTCATCGTCCATTCCACCATCTCCGCAACGGTCTGGGATTTAATCGGCAACCCGGTCACCGGCGAATGCGGCACGCCGACGCGCGCCCACAACAGGCGCAGGTAATCGTAAACCTCTGTCACCGTGCCGACTGTGCTGCGCGGATTTTTGGACGTCGTTTTTTGCTCTATGGAAATCGCGGGGCTCAACCCCTCTATCAAATCAACGTCCGGTTTGCGCTGCATGTCCAAAAATTGCCGCGCATAGGAAGACAAGGATTCCACGTATCGCCGCTGGCCCTCGGCATATATCGTATTAAACGCCAGGGACGATTTCCCCGAACCGGACACGCCGGTAATGACCACCAATTTGTTTTTCGGTATGTCCAGGTCTATGTTCTTAAGATTATTTTCGCGCGCCCCGCGGATTTTTATTTCATTCATAGCGGATACAGTATAAGGAAAAATTTTCAAATTTCAATGAGGAATATGTTAATTTAAAAGGCCCCTTTCGGGGCCGTTTGCTAGTCGTTTACCGGCGCGGGGGCCCCCGTCAGCGCGTCCGGCGTCAGCAGGATTCCGGATTTCTTTACGCCGCGCGCGCCCAGTTTCGGCGCCGGCTCGCCCCTCACCCAGACGTCCAGTCCGCCGGCGTTTCCAACGGTCGCCCTGGATTCCGCATTCGGGACGTAATACACGTCGCCGGCAGACATCACGCGCGAAAAGAGTATTTCGCCGTTCGCGTCCTTGATCTGCAGCCAGGTTTCGGCATTAGCCTGCAAAATTATATCGGCCGTCCCGCGGTTTTCGGCGCCAAAGGATTCTTTCACCGGCAAACCATACGCGGGTTCGGCGCGCGCGGGCGCGGCGGCTTCCGCCGTTTGCGGCTGGGCGGATCCGCCGCCGCCACTGCCGTAAGAAAATGCAAATATCGCGATGACGATTATCGCCGCCACCACGACCAGCGACCCCAGCATCCATTTCCAATTCTTATGCATGAACGACAGGGTTCCGACCGCGGCCTTGCCAACCAGACGCGTGGTCTGGGACGCCCGGTGCTTTATGGCCGCGCTGGATTTCGGCTCTGCCAGCGGGGTGGATTTTTCCTCTACTATTCCCATCTCTTTTTTTATTTTGCGGACGATCAAGTCGGGATCCAGCCCCAGCTCTACCGCATAGTTGCGCGCGAAACCCAGGATATAGATTAATTCCGGAATTTCGGAATAATTCCCTTTCTCCAGCGCGTCCAGGAATTCTTCCTTGATGCACAGCTGGCGCGCGACGGTCTGCAGCTCGCGCTTACGCCGGCCGTTGGTGCGCGCGGCGATCAGCATTTCGCCAACGGTCATATCTTTTTCTTTATCGGACATACTGTTTCCTCTTTTGATTTTAATCATCATAGAATGCGGATTGGCGGGTTGCAAGGGGAAAGATTTGTAGGGGCGCGTGGAAACGCGCCCATCATTGGGCGGGCGGACCCCACCCCTACTTGAAAAACTCCGCCACCGCGCGCCTCATTTCATTCGCGTCGGCGATCGTGTTGATTTTCACGCGGAATGCGGCGGCACCCGCGCGCCCCGCGGCATACCAGGCCAAATGCTTGCGAAACAATGGCACCCCCGCCCGCGCGCCATAATAAGACAGGGTCAGGTCAAGATGTTCAAGGATTAGTGACTGGTGGCTGGTGGTTCGTGCTGGTGGCCGAGAATTTGTTAATTCGCCCAACAGCCAAGGATTGCCCAGCAAAGCACGGCCCAGCATCGCGCCGGATGCCCCAAGCTTTTCAACAGCCGCAATATCATCCGCAGATTTTATATCACCGTTAAAAATTATCGGGAAGTTCTGTAGGGGCAAATAATGATTTGCCCCTACAATTTTTGCTATCTGGTGCCAATCGGCGGTTCCCGCATATCCCGCCGCGCGGGTGCGGCCGTGAATTGTCGCGAACTGCGCGCCCGATGCGGCCGCGATGCGGATCAAATCCGCGCTGTCCAAATGATCATTGTCCCAGCCCAGCCGCGTTTTTACGCTGACCGGGATTTTTACCGCACCGGCCACCGCCGCGACAATCCGCCCCGCCAGGGCATGATCGCGCATCAGAAATGCGCCGGCGCCAGCGCGCGTCGCGACCTTTGGCACCGGGCAACCCATGTTGATATCAATCCAGGACGCGCCGTTTTGTTCCAGAATCTTCGCCGCATCCGCCATAATCGCCGGTTCCGCCCCGAACAGCTGCGCGCCGATCAACCCCTGGGCCCCATAATCATCGTAATTGCGGTTGTTGTTGGTTTTCAGCGTTTTCTTGCGGTTGGCAACCAGCGAATGGCACGAAATCATTTCGGTCAAAATTGGCGCGGCGGGCGCGCATTTGCGCAAAATTTGCCGATACGGCCAATCGGTAATTCCCGCCAGCGGCGCGGAAAATATTGGCGTCGGAATGGTCAGCGAAGATAGCTTTAATGGCGCGAACATTGTTTGATTTGAGTGAGTGCTCTTTCCTGCCCCCTTGTGGGCCGGGATAGCCGCAGCTTGGCGGTGCCTGGTTGCGCGCCTAGCGAGGCTTGGGTGGGGGTAAAAATTTTCATCTTATTCCGACCACTTCACCCCCACCCAAGAACTTCTAGGGCGCACGAGAAAGTGCCGCCAAGAAGTTCTATCCCGCCCCACAAGGGGGCAGGAAAGAGCACTCAGTTGTTATTTGTTTTAGTTTGTTTTTTTGATATAATACATTTCATGAAAGAAAAAATCAAAAATTTATTTGCGTTTCTGGGACGCGCCTGGGCGGGCGGCATGCGGGGAAAGATCGGCGTGATATGCACGCTGTTCGCCGTGTTCGTCCTGGTGCGAATGTTTTTCGGAGAGGTCACGGTCCAGACCTTCATCGGAAACATCTGGAAACTGCAGTCAGAGCAAAAGCAGCTGGCGGCCGTGACGGCGCAACGCGACGAAATCGCGCGGCATATCCAGCTGCTGCAACAGAACTCGCCGGACTATGTGGAAGAGCTGGCGCAGAAATACCTGAACCTGGGCGACCCCAAAACGCGGATATTGAAGATTTAAGATTTACGGATTTACGGATTTAAGATTTGCGACTACCCCGGAAATCCACGCAATCAGAGATTGCGGAATTTCCGACCCTTCTGGACCCACCCCGCAAAAACTTCGTTTTTGCGGGGGCCCCGGGGAAGGGCAATTTAGCACTCATTTGATTAAAGCCATTGAGCGCTAGTTCCCCTTCTCAGAAGGGGAGGAAAGCTTGGCAGCTATGCTGCCTTAGCTTTCCGGGGTAGTCAAATC
>JGI20166J26741_11451140_pt1 | contig 26630 bp, 23 predicted proteins | sample TergutCu122P5_FD_26741 | JGI IMG/M metagenome (IMG submission 26741)
AGGAGGAGGAGGAGAAGGAGAAGGAGAAGGAGAAGAAGAAGAAGAAGAAGAAGAAGAAGAAGAAGAAGAAGAAGGAGGAGGAGGAGAAGAAGAAGGAAGAGTAGGAGGAGGAGGAGAAGGAGGAGGAGAAGGAGGAGGAGAAGGAGGAGGAGAAGGAGGAGGAGAAGAAGAAGAAAGATAAGATAGACAGACAAGCTATATTTTGTTATGATTCTAAATTATACTTAGATGATCATTATTATGGTGCATAACCTTTTAAAGATAGGATCAACAATACTTGAAAATTCTCCTTCACATTATACACAGATCAAAGACAGGATTGCTTCAATCCATACAGTCAGCTTTGCCTATGCAATCTTTGTACTAAATATAAAATAACTGCCCTCTGTCCTTCTCTTAGACAGCAGGTAAAATGTCATTTGTTTCAGTCCTTTGAAATTAACAAATACATTTTTTGAGGTAATATACATCGCCCCACAGATATGAGTCACTGCAACATCAGTACATTTAAAACACCATATGAAATTTCTTGGCTCTTACATCCCAAACATCAAGATTGATGCACCTGTCAATTATCAATCAACTAAAAAGAATTTATACAATGCTGTTACTCTCCATACTGTCTGCATATGATATCCATTATTATGCAAGCATTTAAAAGCCTATGATTCATAATGCTAATACAGCTCCATCTCCAACACTGGCATGCCCACCCTGCTGAAAATGCTCAATGGTACGACCTTCCTACCAAGTTAGTGAAACTTCTCCAGTCTGTTCAAAACACATTATATGACACATACAATACTCATTGTCCTATCAGAATGTAATTAAACAAGAAATTCAGCATGAAATAAACAATGTGTGACTCTTAATGAACGAAAATGAAGTATAAATTTACCTCCACCTGCAGACTTCTTGGGTGTATTACATGTATCTTGTTTCTGTAGCCACACCACACTCTACCATGGACTGCCACCATGCACCTAATGGAGTTATGGGGCTGGCCTAGGTCAACTAAATGATAACTTCCCAAGTCCCACTGACCATCAGGACCCCGGCAGAACATGGCAACAGATCCGTTTGCAAGTGCTGCCAGTACACGTCCGCTAACATGACTACAACAGACAAAGAAAACTGTCAGGAATGTTCTCTTCCATGAAGCCCTTGCCTTGACAGTTACATTTACTCAGTGGCGCACCCTGTAGTTCAATCCATGGAAGTGGAACTATACTGAACACAGAGGCAAAAGTGCATCACCAGCCAGGGGTGTGCAGGCCAACACATGCATTATGAAATGGTGGAAGATGTCAGCTTTCCTAGTCACAAACAGCTAGGGTGGATGATAAGTTCAAAACACAGGACTTGTAAAATGCTTCCACTAATAGCAGAACTGCTAGATAAGTTGTTAGAAGTTGAAAGGACAGTGTTAGTACAAAATGCAGTTATCATAGAAACAATATGCAAATTATGGGGTCGTGCTGTATATCAACCCCCCCAAAAAACCGTAAAACATGGAAGCAGATAAAAAGACAAATTTCAATTCTGAATCTTGAAACAGTGAGCCTAAAACACACATTTCTTGCACAGGGGGGCCAGAGGACAGTACATGAAAAAATGTAAACAGTAAGCGCATACTTACCCATATCAACATTAGAAGCATAATGCTAAACACACAGAGCTCCTACATACAAACAAGGCATATGACTATAAATTTCACACAGACTTACATTCTACATTGTGGGATATAATAGGCCTGAAAACTAACATGTTATACTTACACGATGCTAAGCACAGAGTCCTTGAGGCGTACTGAGTGCAAACACCGACGCCACTGGGAAACACCTGAGTGGACATAGATATGTCCGTTTTGGGAACCTAACCATATGGTTGGCAGCACACTGCTCATCTTCTCCACCTCCTCATACAGCACATCATTCTCTGCATCATACAGCAAGAACCATAACATTATACACAGTAAAGATGCTTCCTAGGGTCCAAACATTCGAACATTAAATTAAGGAAATTTAGGTAGGTTTCAAAACTTATGCCCTCTGTGGTGACGCAATGTTCACTGTCAACTCTAATGAAATTAAAGTCTACGTTCTCTACAGAAGTGGGACAATACATTAAATTTATAAAAATTTCTTGATAAAAACAGGTTCCATTATTTGTCAAAGCTGACATTTCCAGAATTAAAAAAAAAATGCAAATCTTAAATTCCTTCCCGCTTTCAGTGATAACAAGATGTGTGCAAAGTGCATATGCCTACTTTCCTACTGCAGACTTCCTGCCTTGCAGAACTTGTGTAGTTAGTGTTACATGAGTACACAGGAAAAACCAACAGTAAATTGCAATTTACCTCATCTGTTATCATGCTGCACTCCCTTCTGCAGTTACATTTTTATTACCATTTGCAACTGTAAATATGTTACCAACTGTTACTACTGTAACTGCTGTTGTTTTTGCTTAAGTATACGAGGGTGAATCAAAAAGTAAAGGCAATTTTTCAATTACGTGGTAACTGGGACAGAGAGGAGCTGATGCACTGCGCAGTATTGACAATGCCTGTTGAAGAGTTCAGCCATTTGCAGTACAGTGCTCTGCCTTCAGTCGAGTGACAGCAACGATGGCGAAAACATGGACGCTCCTTTGCAAGATTGCTCCATCGAAGAACAATGTGGCGTAGTGTGGTTTCTTTGGGCAGAAGGAGTGAAACCTGTGGAAATTCACCGTCGTATGTTGGCTCAGAATGGACAGAGCACCATGAGTCAATGAAAGGTTTATGAGTGGGTGGAAAGGTTTAAATCGGGTCAAACAAGTGTTACTGATTAAGATCGTTCTGGTCAGCCATCAACATCGCACACACAAGACCACATCGACAGGGCAGATGCCACAATGAGAGAAGACAGACAGATAACGGTGTCTGAAGTGGCTGCACATTTGGATATCAGCTAAGGATCCACATGTGCCATACTGCATGATGATCTGGGATACAGGAAAGTCTGTGCACAGTGGGTTCCCAAGGTGGTAGATTCACTTCCGATGAGGAAGTGAAGGAAGCGGTGCACACCTGGCTTCGAGAGCAGCCCAAAAGCTTCTTCTCCGCAGGAATACAGAAACTAGTTGAACGATTTAACAAATGCATTGTGTTGCAAGGGGGCTATGTAGAAAAATGATATGTAAAACTGCTCACAGTTACTTCTATTACAGCTGTTAAATGTATTTTGCCTTCTCTTTTTGATTCTCCCTCGTAGAATATGTCTGTGTTAAATTCATTAGACACATACCAAAGAAAAGCACAGTCTATGTATTTTTGTCATTAACTTCAAGAAGTATCTTCTACACAATCTGCAGGAATGTTTATAATCAATCTTCAAACAAAATTTTGTACAGTTAGCTCCAGCAAATAGTTACTGCCATCAAACTGAAAACAAAATAAAAATTTTTCATGACCTGCAAGACATCAAATTCCACACAAAATAACCTTTACAAAAGTCATACTTTTAATTGATCTATGAAGATATTTCACTTCAGGAATCTACATGGTGCCTGTACTGCTAGCGTGAATTCCACATCAAGTTATGTATCTGACTGCAAGTAATTAGTACGAAACTTAGCTGTCCTCCAGTATCATATTCACGCCAAACTTCAAGACAATCTTTGTCCAGTTCATGGATTAAAAAGAAAGAAAGAAAGAAAGAAAGAAAGACAGAAAGAAAGAAAGAAAAAAAAGGTTTGGAACTCACAAAATGCTACATTAAACAATGTGATTTCCTGTTCATTGCTTCAAACCATCAGACAGTGCAGCACAAAACTGAGGGATTAAAGCAAACTGGAAATACATATAAAATAATGTCCCTAAAAAATCACACACGTTTCAAAGCGAGATTATTTGAAACTTCAAGACAGCAATCTGCACAGCTCCTGTTCCTAATGTTCATAATTTCAGTACCTAAAGATACAGACTGACAACTACATGCATTTTTGTTGTAAATGGAATGGGTAAAACATATACCACAAAATGATTGTATATATACACCCATATGGCAGAATTGACAGCCACACTATACATCCTTCATAAGTGCATCTAAAAATGGTCGCCATAAAAAGAATTCTTCTGAACAAGCTAGCAGCCTATGATAATTTTCTTTGTAATTTAATCAGAATGTTAACCTTTTGGGAGCTGTGAGAGTCCATCTCGCACAACACCAGTAACTTCCTTCACCAGCCGCCGTGTTGGAGCTGCCATCTCTATACTATCAAGTTCTGTAAAAAAATACCACAGCTGTCAATAACAAGAGGTTCTAGGCATATTTTCAAGCAAAGGAAAGTATTTAAAAATAAAACTCAGATGTTAAGTATATTGGCGAACACACACTACCGCTTTTACTGCTATGTATTCTGAGCTCAACAAATGATTCAAAACACAATAGAAGAAGAACACTTAATTTCCTTCATTTACTTTGTTGACACACTTTTAATGTCAGTGTACATAGCAGTAACTATTACAATGACTTGCTAGATGTTGAAAGAATAGGATTACTGCTGCTGCACAATGACTGTTAGTGCCACCCACACCACTGTGCTTGGTTCTGTGGTGGAGAATGCTGTCATTTTCTTCCCCCATCTCTTTCTCCATTCCAGCGTTCCAAATGGATGAGTATATCACTGACTGGTTTGGTCACAGAACACTTACAAGCCCTTCACTGGACCTATAATTACAAATCCTTCATGGTCTCATCTATCTCTACACCCAGGTAACATTCACCCAACACCACCTCATCACACCCCAGAACATCAGATTCATCAATTACGATGCCGTGAAAACCTCAACACCAATGTACCTTCACTTTGAAAGCAAGGGTTTCGCCTGATTCTTCTTCTTTTTGGTAATTTTAAATAAATTTTATAAAATTTTTGGCAGGGTGCTCCTAATTACAGAAAACCCCAGGTCCCAAGCAATCTGGATAAGAGATTGAAAGATTGCGTACCTGTATTACAAACTTTGGGTATCCTTTATATTACCAGGTTTGGTATGCCCAATGAGATACAAAATTTTGACTTTCTACCATTTTTCACAATTACCATACACCATCATTATACAAAGTTCTTCACCGACCAAGTTTACTGTAACACTTCCATGTACCTTAGTACCTCACTGGTGTTTTCTTGCAGCTGAACAGAACCAAGTTGATGCTACATCCAAACTGTGTTTGATCCACCTTGTATCTGTTCACTAACATGCAAACAAGAGACCTGGCTTGGTAGTGCTTAAGACACAATTGTTACACATATGTTTTAAGGCTCTGACACTGGACATTGCTAAAATGGCATTCTTATGGGTTTCAAGATCATGTAATTTTGTAGGCTGAAAAGATGCTCCCCCAAATCACTTCAGAATCTACATGGACTCAGAACCTGTAACCCTGTAAATGGCAGTAGCACACCATCCCAACGGCTCTAAAACTTTCACAGACTTGGACTGGGGCTGTTTATTCAATCCAAGAAAAAAAGAGTATTTTGTTGTTAATATTAACTCTGATATACTGAAAGAAAGTTTGTCCTCAGATGCTTACAGCAAACTTGGGTATAAACTGGAACTAAAATGAAGAAAATCTAATAACAGAAGTAAAAGGAGAATTCAGGTGGACGGGGCAAGTAGCAAGCACAGGAGTAATGCAGAATGCATAAAAGTCTACTTCAGAAGCCTTGAAGGGATGAAATGACTTTGAAGTCATAGGTATGGATGACAGAATATTAAAATGGATCTTCAAAAATAGGATGCAGGGCTCAGGTCATCGGCCAGCGACTGGCTCTGTGAAAACAGTAATGACCTTTTGGGTTCCACATAATTATGGGAATTTGACTAGCAGAGTGATCATTAACTTCTCAAGACAAATTCTGCACCATGAGTTTGTTCACTTTTATAACTCAATCTTACAAGCACATTACCTTTGTTTGTTGAAGTGTCACTTGTTGGATAGCTGCTGCCTGTTGCACAACTTACAAATGTAATCTTGCCAATGGTAGGTTCCTGATCCCCAAAATCCTCATCTCGTACTTCATTCTCAGCTATGTCATCTTCACCTTCAATTCCTTTTTCTTTCTCTTGCTGTTCTGTCACCTCTTTGTTATTTAATTCTACAAAGTCCACATCAGTTGGTGCATAATCACTTTCTCGTGCCCCTAGAAGTACAATTTATTCATTTTGTAGACAATCTAATCTATCAGTGTATTAATTTAACAGAATTTGGGGATTCTTGTACGTTACAAGTGGTCCATGAATGTGTGATAACTCCTAGACACTTAGCATATGCAGAAAGATTCTCTGTGGGAATTTGTTTACTTTATTTGACTGAAATTACTACCACCTCAAAGAAGAATTGAGAAATACCAAGCAGAATTGGCGTAGGAAATGATGCATCTCGTCACCTGAATAGAGGACAGAACTATTATATAACGACAGGCAATAAATATATGGCAAAATTAAACTGTACTGGGAACAACAATAAAATATCAACATTTCATTAATGAAGAAATTAAATGCATGAGATACAACTGTTCTCACAACAGTGAATATTATGACTTTGGTCTTACGGGATGTGTCGTAACATAATCTGGTAGGGGGATATGAATATTTCAGAGCAACATACTGCCTCCACCTTCATAATCTAGGACTACAATACACCAACTGACTGGCAATCATCCATCAGACTGCACGTGTCCACATTTCAGAAGATCGCAGTTTTAAATTACGTGCACGCTGCACTTCAGAAATGCTTGGTGCCACTCAGTTAATTTTATGTTGTTTACATGTGCACAAAGTGCGATATGTCTCTCTCGCTCTCTCAGACTGCAGTCCGGCACACATCTTCACACAGAAAGCGTGTACACATACCAAATGTTATGCTGCCGCATCACCACATTAACTTTTACGTTTTTAACAAATTTTAAAATCAGTAACTTTAACAAGGAACATATGAGCTCCCGGAAGATAATCTGAATAAGATCGAAACATGTTGGAGTGTTTTTAAGTGTTTTAATGTGAACATTTTAGATTAATATTTTATTATATATAAAAGTGCATTAGTTGGTGTGTGAAATTCAGTGAATTAAAATGCAGGGTGAAACAGTGAAAAAAAGAACAAAGAGAAGTTTGTGAATAATCTAGTAATATGCACAGTACTTTGTCGGGCTGGCGATATGGGCAAATGTGATATTCATACATAAAACTCTTGGATGAGGAAAACATGGTTTGTCACTTTTGGGGTTGGGGACTGTCAAACTGCTCTGTGGCTCTAAGTGGGCTTAAAATGGTGGTCACAGAAGTACACTTTGTAGGATGGCATCCCATCAACTTATTTATTCAGACAGGAATTCAAACTAACCTGGTACGCTTGCAATACAGAGGAGGTGTGAACTGCATACATTGAAGGATTCTAGGACGTCCGCCGGATTGTTGGCATCAATAACAGTCACTTTACTTGCAGCATGTGTGCTTGTACAAATCCACACTAAACTGGATAGTTGAGTCTCCAGCTCCTGGCTTTCACGACCCTCCTTCTCTCCTTTCTGGAACAAAGACTTTCACTTATAATAATGTACATTTTTGGTGCAATTCTGTACATAGCCATAAAAAAAAACTTCCCTTACATTCATGTGGAGGTTGTGCTTGGCCCTACAGTCTCCTGCTTTAAACCCATCTGACTGTTATCTATGGACAATCTAAAAGCTCTCAATAGGTACCATGATGACGCAGAGTCAAACCCCGATATAGTGCCACTGTTTGTCCACTTCAATTTTTGGTGGTACCCCAATGGTAGTGGTATACAAATATACTGTATAATAGCAAATTTCTGTTCAGACTCTTCCATGAGCACTAAATGAGGTGGTACTAGACTGGTGAAAGGGGGGGGAGACTGTATAGGGGTTTGACTGTATTCAGATGTAGACAGTATGTTCCCCTGAAATAATGGTAGACACTCATGAAACTACAAGCATCACAATCCAGAAGACTGCAATATTCATTACCACTGTAGTGAATTATATGAAATCCCATCTATGTTACCTGATGTTTACAGCGCTGCTTTTGCTTCGCTAACAATGCGACCTGATTCTAACCGTCTGAATATCTTCAATACACCAAGCATCCACATACACGTACTTCAAGAACTGATCATATAAAGCAGTTATAGCAGCAACTGTTCATATTGTGATCAAGCAGATTGTGGCACTCTGTAGTCTGGTACGTAGTGCCATCATTCTGGAGCAACAAACTGCCTCCATTTTCAGGATCATGTCAATGGCGTGGAAGTGCAACTGAACAAATACCTTCAGTTCTCTATCCAACATATCGACCTCAGTGCAAGTTGTCTTCTCTGGCATTTCCCCTTCGCCCTTTTCCTCACCCTCTGGTCTACTTGTGGTATAGAATACACTTGCTCCCACTATACTACCACCATCACGGGTACGACCGCCTTGCAAGTTCACTCCAGCTGCACACCATATCTGCAATTCAAAATTGGCAAATATCTAGAAAACCCTGCCGTCATAACATCACAATTATCAAGCGCACACAAACCTTGTACATTAGTTAACAGCCACACATATGCAAATCCATCTGAAATTGTAGTAAAAACAGCATCAAATTCTGAGACTTTAACATGACTACTGAACGTCCACTCTGGTTGCAATTCCAAACTCTTGTGCTTGACTACCCTTCAAGACTATCAGAACTTAAAAAAAATCATAACTCCCTATGTAATCCACACACCTGATTAATTCAAGACTGAAGTATGGATGAAAGTCCAGAACATATATCATAATAATTGTGTTCATTTTAAACTCTGTATCACCAGTGTGTGATCAGTTACTACAACATAAAGGCTGTCTTGTTACATGCCAAGGAGGCACAGAAGGGAGACAGATGTACAGCTCTATCCACAGTTGACACCAGTGCTAAAATGGGTAGGTGGTCAGCATCATGCCCTGGCCACTTTTCCCCTGATAAAGAGACCTGGTACCCATTGCACAGGAAGCTGGGTGGGCTTTGGGGGTCACTTTCGATCTCGCTCCCAATGGGTTTCAAAAGGATCATTCAGTCTGTAGTGAGACACTATACCAATTACACTACATGAGCTACCACTAAAACAAAATCTATATCTTACTGGGACCATGCCCATCACAGAGTGTCAAACGTAAAAATCTTGGCATTCCGCAAAAGGCAGGGTATTTATTAACTAGTAGAGCAACTATTAGCTTCTCAGGAAGTCGGCTCCATGCAGTCAATTTATCTACTGACTTCAAGATATAATTTAAAACTGGACAAAAACAAAAGTCATTTTACATAAAACATACTACTTGCCTGCCTTGACATACTGATCTCAAATTGGATACAAATTATGAGATACGAAACAGAATACACCAAGTTTCTATGTGAAGATGCAAGTCTTCTAATATATGATGCGGTATCAACTGGTAAATATATACTGATGTTTCAAAGGAGTTTCCAGCCTCCATCTCCAGTGGAAGTGGACTCCCTTTATCCCAAATACTGAGGCAGTAAACTCCTCCAAAATGCTGGCAACTGTTTACGATGAGAACAGTATCATATCACAGAAAACTCAAGTATTCATCAACAACAGTGTAAGAACCACAAATCTTACAATTTCCTAAGGGATGTTAAGAAACAGCAAGAAAAGTACAAATCTGAAACCATTACACTAGGCAAGATATGAAAGCAGAAACACTACAAGAAGATTACAATAACCCTTTCCCACTGAACATCAACCACCGCTGACAAGCAGTACGTGATTCAAGTACTGAAGCCAACTAAAAATGCAAAGTAAAAGCAGCCATTTAAACCCTCAACACTTTCAGAGCATCCCAGGAATTTGATTCTGGTGCAAAAGGGTTAAACTAAGATACTGTGTATGGATTTGGGTACACATGGGTGATACTAAAACTCCTTTAACAGCATAAAAAATAAAAATGCAGAATAACATAACAGACTTCACAGAGACAATAAATAAGGAACATTATATACAAAAGTGAGTAGAGGAAAGAGTGGACAAAGATATAGTAGGAAACCTTATGTAAAGAGAGAGACATATGGAGAAGCCTTTATTATAAGGCAACCTACACAATACCTTCATGCCAGGCTCCTTTTCAGCCAAAGGGCGGCAGTACACAGGTACCGGCACTGGAACTTGGTTAGTGCTTGTGGTGAGCTGTCGGCTTGTGTTACTACCTTGTGCAATGGAACCAGCAGGTCCAGGAACCTTGGCAGGCAAACTCCATCCGTACGCTTGTAATCGCCCATCATCCTTGCGGACATGGGCTCTAACCTGTCGGTACTGTTCTCGTCTCTCAGTTGCACGCCGAGCAGCAAGCTTCTCTGATGATCTGGTGTCCACAGACAGTAAAATGCACACTCTACAGTTTGGCTTCCTTATCAATTTCAAATCACTACAGCTCAATATAACATTACATTTTATTACATAATAAATTAAATATGAAGATATAAACTTTACACATTATATCTATAAAGTTTTGTAGAAAACTGGTTGTAGAACTCTTCACCATGATCACAAGAACTTGACTCTGCCCCCAGTCCCACGCCAAACACATAACTCAGAGTCTATTTCTTTAATATACATTTTAATATTATCCTCACAGCTATGCTCAAATCTCTGAAAAAACATTTCCTTGTGGCAGTGTAAACAAGGAGTGATAAGGAGAGTGTTTCCATCTCTCTTTCTGTGTGCCCATGTGCATGTGTCTGGGGAGAGATAACATCTTAAGCAATACATCATCTGTATGATCTGTGCTGTTCATCACCACCTTGGCCATAAGAGTTTGGACACTCAGTGGGAAGATTTGGTCACTATTTTGTGAAGCTAGAAACAGTAAGCAAACTCGGGAATATGCTTACTATCCCCTCTGAGCAGTGTACAAGCATGAAGGAGGGATGCTTCACAATATGTAAATAATTCAGACTCTATAATATTCTGCATAACACATGAATATTTATGTGATGTGTTCTCACATTGTCACAGTAAAAAAAAAAACCCCCGCACACACACACGCAAAACACACACAAGTAGTGCAGTCTTCAGCTAGGATGAAAAAGTTGTGCCTCTGGAAACACACTGACATCCCATACAGAGTCTCTCTGTGTGTGTGTGTGTGTGTGTGTGTGTGTGTGTGTGCGCGCGCGCGCGCGTGCGTGCGTGCACATCTGTTGTGCTAACAAGACATGAGTCTAAAAAGAACTGCTGTCATAAACACCAGTGGATATGGTAAATTAGAATGACAGCAATACAAAGATTACAGGTATTCAGCACACAAACAGGACTAGTGAAAGAGTACACGAGATGCTTTTCCTGAATAATGGTAAAGAAAGCACATGAAGGGCTGATCAAATAAAGCTACAACCAGAGCAGTGATACAGAACAGATCATACTATCATACACTTTACAATCACCCCTAATCCCACAAAATTCAAGACTGTCTGTCTGTCTGCCTGTCAGCATCAACTTTTCCGTCTCATAAATAACTTATATGTCATGTACATATCTAGAATACATAAGATACCCAATGCTCACAGTTCGCCTTCCAAGAAGTCAAAACCACGTTTGCGATCATTAAGGGAGCGCTTTCTCATGGTGTCAAGTGCTGGACTCACAAGATGTGTAGGTGCATTGTAACGCACATTAACGTAAGGCAGGGGCTTGCGTTGTGGTCGTTCTGGTGTGCTGAACAGGTTACTGAAACTGTAAACAGATACAACCAATATTTACCGACAAATTTGTACCATTAAAAAAAAAATTTATTAACACAGCCAAGGTGGAAAGCTTGTAAAAGCTGATATCTGAACTACAACAGATCCGAAACCATGTGGTTCAACAATTCCTTGACAAACCTGAGCACCAGATGGGTCAATATAAAACCAACATATAAGCACGAAAAGAGACAGAAGCATCATAGTAAGTTAACAAGGAACAAAGGTAAGGGAATCCTAAAGAGACAGAATGTGCTTAACCTACTTAAGAATCATGATGGCTAGGATTACAGTTTCTCTACACACACAAACAGATTCATACATTACCAGTCTCACCAACATTACTACAAACAAACATTCGAGGTTCTCATGGTGGTATTATGACTATGGTCTTCTGGGACGTAATGTAGTTAAATAGACAGGTGAGAAAGTACCTAAGGGATTTGTTGCCTCCACCTTCCACCATCCAGAAGGAGACTGCAGATCATCTGCAATTTCAGTACCATACGACTGTACTGCAGATATGTTCTGAGATCAAGCTTGCAGGATAGATCAAAGTCTGTGTTGAACAATAGACACTGCAAGTGTTTAGTAATACAAATTACTTGCCTGGTGCAAACACACAGGCACCTAGCTACCAGAAAATAAATATGATAAGAATATATTGTGGCCATATGCATTATGCCACACTGTCTTCTGGCAAGTAATATCAATGCTTTGAAGGCACTCACTCCTTCCACCTTCAGGGAATGAATAAAAGCAATATACCTTATGAGTGGATACCATGTTGTACCCTGGTCTGTTGGCACAAATGTTCCTCTAAAATATCAGTACCACCTAACACCGGTGAACACTGAACCATTATCTGGAATACAATGTATTCTTTAGCATTATGAAAATCTCCAACACACAAACCTGCCTCATGCCAGCTACTTGCTTCACTAATATACACACTCAGTATGTCCCAAGTACAGAGCACTAACCATACAACCATGATACAATGTGTTAAAATGGTGTTCTTTTGGATCTGACAATGTCTTTAATAAGCTGGACAGGATATGGGCAGTCATAGCCTACTTCAGACTATTCCATCATCTGCCTGGAGGGACTGATGAAAGGTAGAACAGTTTGTTTCCTAGCAGAAAACTGAAAAATATTAAAACTCAGCTCTGGCATTGTCACATGCTAATAAGAAAAACTGGGATATGTCTGGGTAAATATATATAACAATATGTTTCTTTGGTCAATGACATTTTTCCAAAACGAATGGTCGCATCACAATTTGTCCAGGCATATCAAAGTGTCCACAATTCAAATCCATCTATAACTTATATAAATAAAATGTTACGTCTGTTAATCAGGGTGATGCATGCTGGAAAATGAAGTCAAAAACATACTGTCACTCTTAGCATATTTGTAGAGTGACTACTTAAAAAATTAATGCATACAATCACACTTACAATTTCCATATGCTTTGCTTGCTTTTCTTATCTAAAGTGGGATCATTCCGACTGGCTCGAATCATTTCTGTCCAGCGAACGGCTTCCTGCAGTTCCATGAATCGCTCCTTATACTGGTTTCTTTCCATTAACACCCGGGCCATCTCTACCCTTGTGAACCGCTTTCTCTGTGCCATGGGAACATCTTCCTGCTTGCAAGAAGAACAGTGTATTTCTAGAAACGTTAGAATGTCTACAACATGTAAGTTCAATCAGCCCTTTGACATTTCTAAAATAATAAAAAAATAGTGAAATATGAGTAAAAATTTAATTTCTCAAAAGAGAATGACCATTATATACTAATGTTCTAAACAAAATGGGGAAAAGTGTGAAACCTTCGAAAGAATAACACACATACCTCATCGTCAGATTTGGAAGCCTTGGCTGCCTGTTCTGCCTCTTCACGTGCTCTTTTTACTTCCTCTTCCAGCTCTTGGATTCGTTGTCCTAGTCGAGCCTTCACAGCATACAAAGACTTAATTTCCTCCCGCAGAATTTCTTGCTCACTGTAAAAGGTAAAGTATTACAACTACCTCACAAGAAAATCCTGAAAGATAAAGAACATAATGATCATTGTCTGATTGGATGTGACACCATGACTGTACAGTATTGCAGCCCCTGTTCATACCAACAGGAGTACCAGACACCAACTACCTACCTTGTCAGCTCATCCACTTTGACAATCAAATCATCCTTTACAATATTGAGGGCATTTCTGAAACAAAGCAGAAAGTATAAAACAATATTAGCAATACAAATATACCATAAAATATATGGGGATTATTTTTGAGCTGAGCTAAAGCACAATCTCTAACACGTGCAGTTGCTGCATCATTTTCCACCCAGTCTTTTGAGTCAGCAATGTGAAAGAAGGGGTGCTCCCTTACAGTTTCATGCATGACTTAGTCTTACGTTGCAGCATATCTCCTCCAAGTACAACACAGATACCGTATTTCCCGGCCCATAAGATGCACTTTTTTCCCGAAAAATGTGACCTAAATTTGACCTGCGTCTTATACACTGAGGATAAATATTATTTCCAAACTTATAAATACCCGTACATCTATTATACATCATCTTTATCATGAGATATTGAAAACAACCATAAAGATTATTTTAGTGGCAGTGATGACAATTTTCTGGGTTTCTATGATGAATAAATTATATTATGGTTGCTAATTTTGGTATGTAACAATCCTATTTTCTTCCAATAAATGACTAAAATTAAAATACATTCATCATTTTTTTCTAAAATTTCTAATGAAAAAATCATGGTGCGTCTTATGGGCCGGGAAATATGGTAAGTTAAAATTAGAGCAACAGTGTTTTTATATAAATCTCTTGTAAAGTATGACTCAGAGAAAATTCAGTAAAAATGTCCTGATGATTGAGTTCTCATAGAAACACTACACAGAGGCACGCTGTGGTGCAGTTAGTTGAGGCACTGTGCTACAAGCTGGAAGGTTGCAGGTTCGATTCCCAATGGTGTCAATGGAATTTTTTATTGACATAATAATTTTGGCTGCACCATGGTCCTAGGGTTGACTCAGTCTCTAACAGAAATGAGCCCCAGGAATATTTCCTGGGGGGTAAAGGCGGCCAGTGCGTAGGGCTGACAACCTTACCACCTTCATGTGCCAAATGTCTTGAAGTCTGAGAGCATCGACCTCCTTGGAACCGTAAGGGCCTGTTCAGGCTTGTAACAGGGATTGCTCAGAAACACTACACAGAATCTAGTCAATAAAACAATAAAATGTTAATGCCGAGTATTCACTGAGGTTTCAACGAATTTGAAGCTCATCTCTTACATTTACCTCACAAGCGTCTGAACTACCTTCCAGAAGAAAGAATAGTAGGGCAAGGGCCTGCAGTAACCACTACAAATTTATCACAACTATGGTCACACAAAACTACTGCTGCACATTCCTAGCAGTCATATAATTCTGCAGCCACACTCCAATTCTGTGACAGGTTATCTTTAGTCTGTATGCCAGGGCAAACTGGATCCCAAGTGGGAATTTCTTTCAAACAAGACTTGGTTTCATTTTAATGGAAGCATGAACAAAAAATTATGTTGCAGCAGAGAAAATTCACATTAGTACATAAAATTCTACAGAACTACAGCACATAAGCCAATGTCAGAACAGTTGGTAGTCTTCCAACCACACCTGGTACAAATCAGTAACATAGTTACACTCTCACAAAACAGTCATAATGATATCTAGTGAAATACGTACTTGGTGGCCAGTAGCTCATTATTCTCCATGATAAGATTCTCTACCTCCTTGCCCATGCCTGAAAACACAAATGCATATATATATATGTTTCTTTCTTTCATCACTTGTTTATTTATTTACCCATTTATTTAGTCACACATTCATTTGTTAATTCCTGCATTTGTTTATTTACATATCATTCATTTAATATTTAATTAATTAATTAATATGCAGAATGAATTCCTACAATCTATGCCATGTTTTCCTTCTTTACACCTATTTCATATCAGTAGTACAATGCTTATTCTGTAACACATTTCACTATATCTTGTACCACCTAACTTCCACATCCTTCTACAACATTCGCTACAGTATATTACTTACAGAAAAAGGGAAATGCTAGACAATCACTACAGCTCCAAAGAACATTACATTTCCCACCTCCAGCATACTTCTTTATATTGCCCTGAGTGCACAATTCACATACTTCTTGATATGTGTTAATGAACACATTTGTTAAAAATTATACATCTATATATCCCTCTCTCTCTCTAATTCATTACTGAACACTACATGGAATTTTTTCTTACCAAAGAAGTTGTCATTTACTGCAGATTGTAAAGCCGTTCATCCAGTGAAGATGAAAAAAGAGCAAAACAAAAACGGGTATGTTAGATTATGGTAGCATGTTAAAAGCAATGCACAAAACATTCACATTATGTATGCCACACATAATATCACTGCTCATATGTCAAACATTTATTTTAAGGAATCAGCTCATAACTATAGCATAAGATAAGTCTGTGCTTGGGTTACTCAGCAGAGTGTATGGGATGCTATTAATGTACAATGAATTGGAAACTGGGTTGGTTAACAGTGCGCATAAGGACATTTCTGCCATCTGGTAACATTAGATGTGAGGACTGGTCTTGCATTCATCTTGGTTTGAATGTGTGTTTCTGCTTTGCTGTGCTGTATCTGGAAGATACATGCCGTTATTATCAGATTGGCTATGGTACGTATAACAGCTTTGAGACTATTGGAACATAACTGCACTGTAGCTCATGTTTTGATTTTCTCTTCCAACAGTTTCATATTAAACTATCCTGATAAAGTTCACTTAAAAGTGAGGTTCATGGTCGATATGAGTGTCATTCATGCTGCAAACAGTGCCAGAATTATGAACTAAGATAAATCACCACTGATTCTTTCATCTCTCTCTCTCTCTCTCTCTCTCTCTCTCTCTCACACACACACACACACACACACACACACACACACACACACACACACAATAACTTTACATACAACATGAATTGCCTGTTTGGCCTTCTGAAACTGCTGAAAACTACAGTATTACCATCACAAACATACTGGGAACAAAACTACTGTCTGCAACAAACAAAAAAATCCCATAGGTGGTCTGAAAAAACTGAGAAAAATTATTTCACATGCCATGCAAATGTCACATCATCTGATATTGTTACTTACAGTGCATAACACTTGCAAAATGTTAACAACTTTAATGATCAGTACATGAATTCCAAATCACAAAGTCTGATGAGGAACTTTTTATATCCTCAAGTTTCTGTATCTCACAACGCACTGAAGCATTCACAGCAACTGCAGGTAAGGCAGTAGTTACATGTACTATCACTATGTCTTGATCTTGTGAGGAAAACCGAACAGAAAGAAAATAAAAATATTTTTACATTCCAAAACATCTTGAATGTTCATTACCATGTCATTATTAGAATTAAATACTCTTTTCATAAGTGCAGCACAGAATGAATACATTTTTGTAATTAATCTTATTTCAAATTAAAGCATCTTTCCTCAATTTAAAACAATTAACATTCATTCTGATGCTAGTTGCCATCTTGCTGATGGTTGACAATTTTAGAAGGGGCGCTCAAGCAGTTAGTCCTTGGATTACAGAGCAAAAACACTTCACACTTCTACTGTACTGGGTACATTTTGTACACATATTAAAAATTATTTTCTCACTTTTTTTTTTAAAGGTTTGATTTATAGACTCAACTGAAGTGAAAAGTTTGCTTTTACTCAGATTTTTCATTTCTCATGCAACTACCGTATATTCTCGAATCTAATCCGCATCGTTTTTACAGTTTCAGAGGGCTAAAAAATCAGATGCGGATTAGAATCACGTGCGGATTAGATTCGCGGTCGAGAGCTGGATTTTGGAAAAATAATAGAGCTGCTGTACGTGCCGTAAGAACAATACAATAATTTATCATTTTAGTTATTATTTATAATACTATGTAATATATTATATAATATTTATAATTTATTATTCATCAGACTCACCATCATCACTCATTACTGAATTGCTATCTGTCACCCAGTCACTACTTCACACACAGCGTGTTAGTCAGATAATGGTTAAAGCATTGGTAACATCCATTATTATTCAATCAGTCTGTCTTGTAGGCAAGGGGTGGCTGAAGGAAAGGTGCGGATTAGAACCGCAAACTTAAATTTTTTTCGTTTAAGAAATCGGCAAAAACTAGTGCCAATTAGATTCGCGTGCGGATTAGATTCGAGAATATACGGTATATAGAATGAAATATACAAAAATGTTTCACGACAAGAAAATATGGTTTAGAACACAAATGTGAATGAAATTTGTCTCAAGTATGATTGTTCCTTGCAACTGTCACATGTTATTTGAATTGTCTTGATAGACTGGTCCTTGCACACCCATTGTGAGCACTGGCTGCAATTCCAGCCTGTTTTTCTGTCCTCAGCTGTTGGACAAATACAGCATCTTCCACGCCGTCTTCCTCCACCTTCCTACACATTTGTAGTTGAAGCTGGCTGCTTGCAAGTGACATCCATTGCTCTCATGGCCCTGCGAGTATGGCTGTTGACATTTCCACTATAAGCCTTTCTTCTTATATATGTTACCAATTCTTTTCCAAGAGAAGGCAGTTATAGGTGTCTTTGATTATTCTGCTTTTGTTACCAATTTGGATATTTCAGCATCCACAGTACAAATGCATTTACACAAGCAACATCAATCAAGGTGAAGAACGGTGTCAAAGGCCAACAACTTCTTGATCTCGTACAAGTGTATTCCCTCACAAGCTTGTCCAGAATTTCAACTCCACTTTTCGTGGCATTATAGTGCATTATGACCTCAGGTTTGTGATCTCTTTCCTCTCTCATGCACATGTCATCATGATGATGTGATGAAGGAAGGATGACAGTCTTGTTTCTTGCTGGTACATATGATACCCATGATAGACCATTGGTATAACCAAAGATGGAAATTGGACATCTCTTTGTTCTTCACTGAGAAATAAGGCTGGAGCTTCAAGCTAATTCTTCCTTAGTGTTCCAATCACTGCCATATTCTTAGTCAAAAGGAAATTTTCTAGTTCACAACTTGTAAAGAAATTATTAGAAGTAACATCTCTTCCTGTTCCATACATGTGACAGACCATAACTTTTACAACTCGAAGGTCCTGCTTCTTTTCCCTTACTCCATTACTCTTGCCAGTTTGTATTTGCATGTTGCAGGCACAAAAATTCTCTGCATCAGCAGCAACTCATAATTTGATTTCATACTTTCCTGGTTTTGACTTTGGACATTTACCTCTAATTTGTCTGGTGATCACTATTGATTTCTTGTAATTTTGTCATTGAAATGAATGACACTTAGAATTTGAAAGTACTGATCCCTTGCCAATGTTGTGTGAAAAATCGGTCTGGCACAGACAGCATTTGTTGTCTACAGATTTGCTATTGGTTCATTTCTTGTCCCCAGAATGCCAGAAACAATGCACAAACCCCAGAAAGCAAAAAGCTCTTCTGAAATGATATCTTCCCACAAATTTGGAATTTGGGAACTGCCCTCAGCATTAGTATGATGACAAATTTTATTTAGTATTTCACCAGTAATGAAGAGTTTCAGGGTCTCAGCTAACTTGAAATATTTTCACTATAAGCAGTCAGTCCTGGCTTTCTTATAACTATATTGAGTCTCCTGTGGCAACTCACAAGAGGGGGTAGTTTATTACAAATTTGTCCACCTTTTGCTTCACAACCCTCTCTGTTTCACTATCAGTATCACTATCATCTGATGCAGTCACATTTTCTCCATCAGAAACAGTTTCATGTGTAGACACATGGTCACATTCTTCTTGATCAGAATGTTCATTTGGCACATATTCAATGTCACTCGTGTCACTTCTGTTGGTGTCACTGTCACATATGTCAATGTTTTGTGACTTGGCTTCAAGTTTCTGAAGCAGCATTTTCTCTGCCGCATCCTGTCTTGCTTCATAAGAATCCATACTGTTCACAACATTCTGATGGTTCAGGTCATACTGAACAGGGGAGTGACAGTGGAATCATGAGATACAACTTCAGCAATGAGAGCTACCAACATGTGACTGCAAAATCTGAGCTGATTAGTCAGTCAGCTGTGCTGTAGAGCAGCTAGTGGTGACACTATTGCAATTCTTATGTGTTAGATGATTTATGTAATAAGTTTTGGCAGAACATGTATTTTAGACTTTTTTTTTTTAATAATATGGGTACAAAACAGTCCAGTTGGATTTGGGGGGGAAAAAAAACATAGCATACAAAAAAATATATATACTTTCTGAAAAATGACAATTTTGTGTCAGTGGGACTTCAAGGAACAAACACAAAAATTGATAAAATTGTTACTCTACACCAGCAAGAACTGTTTAAGAAAAGACCACGCCTGGGTGCACTTTGTACCCAGTCAGTAAACTAAGGGTTAATAAAGCTCATTTTGTTACTTCTTGCTGCAACACAAAGTTTATAATTCATTCTGTGCTTACAACAAAACTGTGGTGCTTCTACTTTCTAAGGACAGAGCAAATCTAAAATTAGTGATCTGATGCTTTAATTCCTCACTTTATACATGTGCATTAGCAACCAGGCCCCAAATTAAATACATAAATGTCAAATTCTGTCATTCTGGTATTTAGACAGGTAGTGCAGGATGTTCACTAATGTCACACAACTTAATTTTCACAACAAATTATGAATATACACTTAAGAGTACACCCTACTTTCGCAACAAGGAAATAAAATGTAAGATGCTGCTGAACAAGACACAGAAATATTACATACAGAGCAAGCAGTGGGTTCTGACAGCAAGTGCATGCAGCTGATCAAGCCAACAGTGTTATGTTACAAACCCGATGAAGCATACTCTCCTGGGTGAACCCAACTGCCTGCAGCCATGAAACAATAACCACATTATATGTACATGTCTCACACCAGCTGGGTTGTACTGTTTGAACTAAAACACAACTTGTTTTCTGTTTTACTATAAACAGCACATAAAACCACAAAATTCTGGCATTTTACTCCTCCCATGGGCCTGTATTCACATTGTAAGGAATATGGTTCCTTAAAAATGAGATACTGTAGAAAAGCTTAACACTTTGAAACAATGGATTCATCTCAGTAACATACAAAAATTTAATTTCAATGGTCTCCAGTCTGTTGTGTATAATTAATCACACAGATACAGACTATTCCATCTAGAACAACATTCCATTTTTCATTTTTTAACACTATGTGGTTTGATTGAAAACAATCATCAGGCATTCTGCTACAAAATCTCAAAAATTGAGGTAAAATAATTTATTTTATAACATTTGAGAGCCCTCTCATATAAAAAACATTTTACCATAATTTTTAAGATCCTGTAGAAGAAGGCCTGATGATGAAGTTATTCTTTGATCACAACATTATAGAATATGAAAAGGAAAAATAAAATGTTGTTGGATGGAATAGTCTGTTACCTACATAATAAAAATTTAGTTCCTACCTCACAACACACACATTGCATTGAAAATTAGAACACATGAACGCCAAGTACATTATCACATGATGGCACGATTCTGCAGACATTTCATTATTGTAATAAGAAACAGAAAAAATATTAATACATGACCAATGAACTCCATAAGTAACTAAAATTTATGGGCAAACAGAATCAGAGAATAAAGCAAATCATCATATTTAGTTGTATAATATGAGCCACATTCTCCGATGTGAAACAAAGAAGAAATACAGTCCTGACACTTACAGCTACCTCCTGCAGCTGACGGCAATCTCCATTCACAATGTAAGAATGCCCTCATGGAAAAATGTAGAGTGAGGGTGTTTATGAACAAGGTACTGAGAAGAATATTTGGACCTAAAAATGTGGTAGTGGTGATGGTGGTGGTGGTGGTGGTAGTAGTAGCAGTAGTAGTACTATGAGCAGCAGCAGTATTAGATCTCTCAAATGTCAGTATTTATCTACTAAAGTACATGTTGTCACATTTCAGAAGACCAAAACCTTAGTCATCAGTACCATGTTACACGTATCATTTGGCAATGAGGAACGTCAGAAAAGATGTCAGGGTTTAAGACCACACAAAACATATTACACACTTTTAACACAGCATGAAGATTATGGAAAAGCAATCAATTACAAACAGTAGAGAAAATGTTTTAGCAGAATATAATGAAATAATAGGAAGGATACAAGCAAAATGAGCCTAAGGTAAAGACATGATAAACTGGTGAGAAGAAGAGCACGATTGTATTAACATATCTTATCCATGGATGATAAGTGAATTCCTTGAGGAAAAAACACAACAAAAACAAAATTACCACTGGTGAGAGAATGAGGCAAAATGTAAAAAATTTAGCACTATGGATGGTGGAATTCTGTCCCAAGAGAATCCACCCTGATGATAACGTCAATGCATAATGAACATGTTTATCATTTCTTATAATTTCTGAAGAACTATTATACAGTGATAATCCACATGAAGCTGAATATTGAAGTCAGAAATTGCAGCTGCTGAGAATGGCATCACTGGAGAAACACCAGCTGCAGTTACAAGAAATACTATATTGGCTGCTCAGAGACTGCACACTAAACATACTTTACATACAAAAAAAATCTCCTATGTTCTATTAGCAGTGTAGTATCAGGAAAAATGTTCTCACTGCCATACATAAAAACATACAAAATTAAAATCAGAGCATTCCTGTTCCGACGACCCCACATTTAATTACAACTACCATTACCAGCTCTCAGTTGTAACTGAGTTTGTTATGATAAATACTGTTACAAACCAAATACCTGTAATGTCAGCTCCTTCATCCATCTCCCCAAGAGCTTCAGCATCTTGGAAACTTAATTCTTGATACAGTGTGTTGCCACTCCTCTGTTCTCTGCAATAAACAGAGACAGCCAAATACACATTTCCATATTTGTTGTTTCCATGAGCATGAACAACACATATTTTACTATGAAGTTTTTGCGTGTATGTACAGTTTATGGTCTCAAACCTGCCAAGTCAGTGTTATACACAAATGAATTCCAAGGTAATGATGACAAAAGACACAACTTTATATCACATTTATGTTAATTAAACATCTTCCACATTTATTTATCAACTAGACAAATATTTATTGCACCAATGAACTAAAAGTTATACAAAATTCAATTAAAACTGGAACACAATTCCATAATTGCTAAAAGGAATTACAATGACAAACTTCATAATCTGGACCCACTACACCAGGGCACCAACATGAGTCTGCTGACATGAGTAACCCAACAATGGTAGCAGGTGGGAGGAGAAGTATATGGGTCTTCTATATTTGATGGTAAATATACAACTGTGGTTACACATTTTTAAACTTGCAAATCAACCATTACCATGCCCATGCCATGGTGAAATGTCTTTCAACAGGATGTTCCACTAATTCCTGTAAATTATCACTTTCTCATATCTAAAACAATTAATAAATACATAAAAAGTAAATACAACCAAATCCTAACAAGATCTTGAAAGGCTGTTGTTTTACCTTCACTATTTCAACAGATCTTATAAAAACTGAGAGCACCAAAGAAGCTTCTGAGCCCACAATACAAAGCAAAACACTGTCCACTGTCATATCATCACCAAACACCGCCACATGTTAACCAGATCAAATTACAGCAAGCTCAGTCATTTGCTAAGCACTGAAGTATACATACTGCATTCTACTGCATTAGTGACTTTTAATCATTATGCACTTGGTTTAGGCAGTATGCTGTTTTATCAGTCTGTCATGTCATCTTTTGACATTTCTATGAATATGCAATGTGAAATTAACCTCAGTTAGTTACAAACAGGAGCACAAAGTAGCACTGATGTACAACAGTGATTCGCTCCATATTTGTGACAGGGTAATTGCTCGTAAAAAAAAAAAAAGATTCCTGTAAACTACTATTATTATTATTATGGTCATTCTGTCTTTCCTGATTTTTTTAATTTCCACCATGCATATTTAGTGAAATCATGATTTCAAAGTGTCCTTCCAGTGCTCTAATGTATAAAATCAAATCAACAAAGGTTTTTCAAAGAGAATTCCATCTGTTCTTTACAACTACATATTTTGTATTCTTTCTTTTCCGTGATTTGCCGTCATCTGAATTTTATGTGCTGACGTTTCGGAACACTCTGTTTGTTCCATCTCCATAGGTCGTGTAAACAAGAAGAATAAGTGGAACAAGACTGCTAGGGTATTTATACAGGTAAGGGTTTGGCTCAAGAGAAGTCTGGGCCAATTGGAAGGAGAAGGGATAGGGAGGGTGCGTGTCCAAGTAGAGGAACAGGCTGTGGAGGGCACAGCACCAAGTGGAGGCCTGTAGTAAGACAGGGATGTATGGGGAGAATTGGCCCCATGTCAGAGCGAAGAAGAGGAGCGATGAGATGATAGTAATCTAACTACTGTATTTCAGGACTGTCTCCTTCTTTAATCCTGTGCCAAAGGGGCTTCCAAGATTTGATTAAGATCAGTCCATCTTCTCTGTTCATGTTGAGTGGGTGCATTTCCAGGTCAATGGCTTCCCCAGTGAGTAGGTCCTTGTATCCAGTGTCTGCAGAAAGAAGTATTGTATCCTGTAGTTTAATTATATGGTCCTGGTTGATGTTGTGTTCCACTACTGCTTATTTTTCTGTTTGTGTGGAACAGAGCATCAACCAGGCCATATAATTAAGCTACAGGAGACAATACTTCTGCAAAAACCAGATACATGGTCCTATTCATCAGGGAAGCCAGTGAACTGGAAATGCACCCACAAAACATGAATAGAGAAGATGGACTGATCTTAAGCAAATCTTGGAAACACCTTCTGCACATGCTTAAAGAAAAGAGACAGCCTCCTGAAACATAATAGTCAAATCGCTATCATCCCATTGCTCCTCTTCTTGGCTCTGACATGGGGTCGTTTCTCCCTTACATCCCTGTCTTACTACAAGTTACCACTTGGGGCCATTGCCCTCCACAGCCTGTTCCTCTACTTAGTCATGCCCCCTCTCCATCCCTCCTCCTTCCAATTGGCCCTGACTTCTTTTGAGTCAAACCTTTACCTGAATAAATACCCCAGCAATCTTGTTGCAGTTATTCTTCTTGTTCACACGACCTATTAAGATGGGACAGAGTGTTCTGAAACATCGGCACATAAAATTCAGACACAGGGGAATCACCCAAAAGATAGAATACAACATTCACAACACAGCAAATGTTTGAAATCAAGAATAAACTACATATTTATTTCACAAATAATTAATTCTTACACTAGCTCCCATGAACTCACTTTTTTGTTTTACTCCTTCCAACTGGTGAAACAACAGTCATTGTCATATCCTCTACATCCTCAAGTTCTGGTGTAGAGTCCTTAGTATCAGGACTTAGCCCATCAACCCATCCACCTCCTGTGCCAAGGAATACAATAATTACTAAACATGAGTCAATAACTCCAGATAAACATCATGTTAACTTCAAGGTGAATGGAGCTAATGTCATTTGAATGCACATGCAACCGCTTCCATCATACAAAGCTAAACAGGTGACTTAGAGGAAAATTTGACATTCAAACATGGAGCCAAGAATATGTGCCTTGTCACTCCTGGAGGTATTATGATCCATCGTGCAAATATTGAACTGCAAGTTTGAATGCCAATGAATGAAAGTATGTGCACTTTACTGTTCTATCTAGTTTAACAAAGGTTTCTAGCGACCTCCTCCCACATCAAAGTGCCACCACTTGTCTGAATTATGACTCTGTATGTCTGTTTCTCATGTTTGACAGGTATATCAACATTTTTGGTGATACACTTTGGTGAAGAACAGTTCTGTCTCCCCCCCACACACACACACACACACACACACATTCACAAAGGCATGCATGCGCACATTTGCAGACATATAAACAATGGCATGTGTGGAGCAGAGCTGCAACAGCAGCAGATTGCGACACAAACATCCCTTCTTCCTGACCATGGTATATTTCATGTAAGAACAGTTTATCTCTCTGCTCTCTCACATGCATTGTTACTGTCCTTCTTGCTGACCCTCCTGGTAGAAATGTATGTGCCTGACTCATAGCTCTGGCATATACAGACCATCTCACCATGGATGCCTGGGTTCAGTCCCACAACAATGCATTGGAATTCTGCGCTGGAAAATGTGTGGATTTTATCACTTCAATTTTGCCCTACCAATATCATTCTGCCACTGCTCAGATTCATTCATGGGATGGACAAGGGCTCAGAGGAGACCATAAAACCACACAGTCTTATCCCCATCATGAATAAAAACCTACTGTGCATATACAGGTACAGGGCCTGTTGTTTTATGCTGAATGGGTAAGAAAGCTAAAGTTAAGACATAGACTCAACAGATGCTTTGTGCAAATAACAACCATGGCACCAACTATACTTAGTGATTTTCACTGTCTTCCTCAGCTGTTCCACCCAAGTAACAGGATCTTACCTCACTCACGGAAAAACCATCTCCTTCAGATCCTCTATAACTCACCACTCACCAACCACATATTTTTTGTATTATAAAGTAGTTGTAGTACCTGTATCATCATCATCATCAACATCAACATCAACATCATCATCATCATCATCATCTTCATCATCATCGACGACGACGACGACAATAGCGATGATGATCCCCCCACCGCTGAAATACGAGGGTTGGAACTTTAATAGTGGCAACTATTTATTTACAACTGATACAAAATAGATACATGTTTCAAAGTTTTACTGTCCTTCAATGTAGTCA
>JGI20166J26741_11452251_pt1 | contig 26608 bp, 19 predicted proteins | sample TergutCu122P5_FD_26741 | JGI IMG/M metagenome (IMG submission 26741)
AGGCATCACATACAGGTGATGAGGGGACAGAGAGCTTTTATAAACATTTGGTATCACATAATTTTCATGTGGGGGCACACAGCATTTTGTGACGTATTAGACATCACATACAGGTGATGAGGGGACAGAGAGCTTTTATAAATATTAAGTATCACATACTGTTGATGTGGGGGCACACAGAATTTTGTGACGTAGTAAGTATCACATAGTGGCGATCAAAAGAATAGGAAGCTTGTTCTCAGGCAATACCCTCCATGAGCAGTCGTTAGGTTTATAGTATTAGTGGAAAGATTAGGCAGTAATTGAGAGACTAATGAAACGTTTTTGAAAATGCTTTTTAACAGCAATAAAACGGAAGTAGATGAGAACAAACTAAAGCAAACATTTAAACAAAAACTGACAGTAAATTCTTGACGGAATAAAATACCTAAAAATTAGGAAATTCAAAGATATTAATATTAATATCTTAATTGGGTATGGAAGTTCGGAGTTTTAGAACGAGATGCATGCATCAATACAGATAATGCTGTTGGTAAGTAATATATGCCGAAAGAAAAACACATTGGAATAATACGTCCATTTTACAAAAAAAAGGTATTAAACTAGAATGTAATATCTGTAGAAGAATATCGCTATTAAATAAAAGTTACAAAATTCTGAATACCATTTTCACACAAACTCCTAACTCCACATAGTTTCTATTACAGATGTTTTGGGTCTACCATTGTGGGTATAGAAAAGGACGAAAAACAAAAGGTCACTTGCTGGAAGTGAAACTGGTAATGAAGAAGGATGATAAATTTGGTATTTATTGAATTTACATTATTATATTTCTGATTTTAAGCGAGCTTAAAATGCACAGATAGAAAGATTTAAGGAAATGTGAACTGCCTCAGAAACTGATTAATCTGGTGAAAAGTAATTATTATAAGCATTAAGATGCAAAGTGAATATTCATGGTTAATCATGTTCTGGAGATAGTTGTAATAAAAATTAAAATTAGCCATGTAGATATTTTAAAGAAACAAGAAAATATATAGCATATGCAAATTATGGGGAGGTGCTTGAAGAATTTGTGAGTTAAATACGCAGTAGCACAGCTGAAAAATTGGTGAAATAAGTACACAGTAGCAGAGCTGGAAGATCGGTGAGATATGTAAGCAGTAGCACAGCTGAAAAATGGTGAGATAAGTAGGCAGTAGCAAAGCTGAAAGACGCAATATTAAAGAAAAGCTAGCAGTAGAAATAAGAATGCGAATGTAAAGGGAAACTTCAACAGGATATGGAAGTCGGTGTACATTCTTCTGAAGACGTCTGACTGTTTGGAGATTCATGTCATTTAACGACGTAAAAAATTTAAATTGGTGAACAAATCAAGATGAAAATCGTCGCAGGCTGTCGAAATTATCAGGATGCACAACGTACTGTAATTGTATTATTTAGAAGTACAAAACAATGTTAAAATCGTCCTATAATATTATAAAAATGTTGAATATTTATCACACATCCTTCAGGTTTAGAGAAGCAAAGAATACGCTGCAGTGAAGGCTAAACTCCACCCGTTTTAGTATGTCTAAAACATGTTTTCGCCCAGCCGAACTACCATTATGGAGCCAAAAGTAACATAATAAGGCGTATGAAATTTTTACAGTGCCTACAGTATTATAAAGGTTCCGCTGAGAAGTATAAAATATATAAATGGCATTAAGACTTAGTAAAACAATGAATAATCCATATACGGTATAAATTTTCAATAAGAGTTTATATCAACATAAAACCCAGCTAAGATTATAATTTATTCTTTAAATTGTTCTTGTAACAAGTTACTGCTTTTCAGTAATATAGGTCATAATTGTAGGCCTATGCACACACACACACACACACACATCCATATGTGTGTGTGTGTGTGTGTGTGTGTGTGTGTCCTCATGAAATGTTTACAACTTGGATCAAGTACAGCTTCCGAATGGGGTCACTTAACGTAAAGAGTAACGTGGTAATGAAAATCAGAGAGTTAATTTGTATTTATCATTATTTACTTATTTTTAATTATTCATATTTATTAAGCAGAATGGACAACGTCGACACCCCAAAGGAAGGCTCACTATATGGTGTGGTTTATTTAGGCTTTGTCATTTCTTCAGATGCAACATAACTTTCAAGCAAACTGGAGAAGGACACCACGATTAAGAGCATCGATAAGTGAATGGCTGAAGATACCTACGGAGTCCTAAGCGTCTTTCGGCAGACAGCACTCGGGCATGCAAACACATGAGGCTTTGCATAACCCCACATACTGACGTTGTAACGAGTCAGACTCCCGGAGACAGGGAAGGTAGCCTGGCATCGAAACACGCCACACACTCAGCCTTTACCTTTGACGGGTTTCGTTGTAATAAATAAATGTTATTATTAATAAAATAAAGTAATAAATACCAATAAATAAAAATAAACTTCTTAGGTTGCTGTAACCTACGCAAAAAATTCGTTACATCGTGATCCCATTAAGAAGTTCTATTTACTCAAATTTATTACGATTTCATGTAGTCATCATATATATATATATATATGTGTGTGTGTGTGTGTGTGTGTTTGTGTGTGTAGACATAAATAGTTATTCGGAGTCACAAATTGGATGTATATATATATATATATATATATATGTAAATACTGTAAGAATGACTACTGTCATTCAGATATTTGGACACGACACACATTTTATGAGAAAATACATTATTTATCCAGGGTTAATCGGTGGGCATTCAGAAACCAAGAATAATAAATGGACTCTATAGTTGTTACTCTTTATGCATAATTTAAGAGTCCGAACAACTAATTATGTACACTGCAAAAATACAACGGTGTACTTATATGCATATACACGCATATATGTCCGAACTTCTCTTACGACAAAAGCAGAAACTGTGTTACAACAGCAATTTAAACAATAATATAAACATGTGCCAAATTTCGTTTCCTTCTTTTAATATTCATTTTAAAATGTCATGAAACAATTAATGTATTAGTTTACCAAGCTGTGACGTCACACTTTACATTTGAAACCTCTCATTTAAATCATTATAATAATCTACACCCTACAAACTTCTTTTATACTTTCGTTGTGTTACTTTCGGCACCTTGATAAGGGTCAAGCTGGGCCGAAACTTGTTTGAAACATGTTACAACGGGGTGGGTGTTTTCCCAATACAGCATATTTTTATTGGTTCTTTAATATTATTGAGTGCTAGCACTAGTTTTGATACAGGGATGTATAACATGGTCTGTGACAAAAAAAAAGTAAAATTCAGGTTTAGTAATGGGTAAGAAGAATCTGAGAAATGTGTGCGAACCTGCAACTGAACAAGTGGTGTGGAAAATCAGAACTATCCAATAGCTGACAAGGTTATATAAAACTACTGTGACTGCAAGAGACATTAAAGAAAAACGCAAGTGGTTTGGGCACGTGATTGAAATGGATCAAGCAAACGCGGCTAAGAGCACTGTTGAACGTACACCAAAATACAAAATGGAAGTGGGGAATACTAGTATCGAGGTTCTGATGGCCAAAACAGGTCGAGAATTGTTCACGGCAGTAAAAATGAAACAATGATGGCAAGAAGCAAGTGATAAGAGAAGGGCGGCCATTTGTTGCAAAGGGTACTGTATATGACCATTACAGCGAAGAAGGTATTTCTTCAATGCATTTAATAAAACATGACGTTTATCTTTCACTAATATAGGAATTGAATGAGTAGGTATTATTTGCGATATTGTAGGACATCTTCAATAATTTCACTTTAGGATTACACTAAATATCAAATACATTTGCGTAAAGAAATTTAACACTAATACCATCCATATTCTTAAAATGTAGCCAACATAGAGGTATTCTACCGAACAGAGGCAGGCCTGTGCATGACCATAACTGGCACCTCTTTATAAATTCAATCAGAATTACGACCCACATCTTACAGACTCATTTCAATCGATTTACTGGTAACTCATTTTTAAAATGCCTGTACTCAAACTATTTGCATTCTTACTACCATTCAACAGCCTTAACAGAAAAGAATTTTTAAAAAAAAACTTCATGGCATATTTAAATTAATCTCATCAGTATGTACACTGAGGTTCTGAGTTTTAGAATTACTCTTAATGTTAGTATAAACGTGTGAGTGGTATTTTTCTGTCTTTGCTAATTTGACTATTTGACTAACGCCATGTTATATTCAGGTGTCGGTAGATGGCAGTCTCGTCTCGTAAAGTTGCACACACAATAGGTGGAAGACAAAATGTTGCGTGCGGCCGTGCAAGCGATGCGATGTGTGAACGTGCGTGTACGTGAGTGAGGAAGACAACACTGGAATGAGACAGAACGAAAACACACATGAATCAGCAGGAACAGACGGAAACACATAAACAAATCACATTACACAAAACATGAGCACATTTATATTGTAAATACAAGACACAAATCTCGGTACCAGTACACAGACTGTGTAATAAGCTTGATAATCCTGTTTATGATTCGAGCAAAAAGCAATGTGCAAATTTACATGAAATCTCACCTACGAGTACATCCATTTATTGAAAGGTCTAGGATATTAACTTGAACACAGAATATTAAGTACAAATTGTACCGCGTGTGAAATGAGCATTCTTCCAACCCACATTCTGTAATATGCCTGCCAAGTATCTTAAAAGGAAAATTCTATTACACAGGCCTAATAATAAAAGAACACGATTAACATTCGCTGATACGTACGTATTCCAAATGTCTATTACATAAATAAGGCAAAATATCATGACCAAATAATATATTTGTTTGATTAGTACTGTCGACTTGACGAGATTTCGGGCTTCCAACGCGGTGTATTTGAGGACTTCGGTTTTCTGCGATCTTATGCAGAGTTGGTAGTTAGTTATCGACGTTTCGGGATAGCCTATGTCTTCTTTCAGTGGTTAGTAAATCCAAGAATCCTTGACGATTCACTCATTCTTGATGATGGGGCTGACAGCGTGCTCCGAAACGTCCACGACATACTATCAGTTAAGCTCAGTAACACCCAGAAGAAAGAAGGAATGTGCTACCGTGTAGTCTTGTAGATGTATGGACAGTTTTATATTTTTTTTGAAACCAGCTTAATTGTCGCTTTGCTTCTGGTATTTTTCCTGGTTCTTGGTGATTAATTTTTTTTTGTTGCACGGGATTTCTTTTGTTTATTTTTTCTTTCTATATTTTTTATTCCATCATTCTTTTTAAGGTGTTTAAATTTTCTGTTTTTTTTTTAATTTGGTTTATTTCGGGTCTATAACAGTACAAAAATTCAAAGTATCTACACCAAAAATGGAGGCAGTAGGTGTCTCCGAAACATCGTTACATGTCTGTCAGATTACACGGCGTAACATACAAGATACAGTCCTTTCCGTTAAACCACAAACCATGCAAAAGGGCTTACAGATCTCTTGAAACTCTGAAACATCATATTCGACCAACTATTACACGAAAGTTAAAATCGTACCTCATTTAAAAAAAAAACACGATATGCCTGCAGTAAACGAAGAAGTTTTCCATCCCGAAAATGAGAGGCTTCAGACAAGTACACGGAGACAAATTTCGGTTGATTACTGTTAAAGCAACCGACATAAAGAATGCAGTTGTGACTGCGCCTTATATAATCGGATTTGACTGAAAGCAGAAGCATTGGAATGTACTAGGGTATTCCTTCAGACTGCCTGGCTTTCAAGAGCTACAAAGACACACATCTGAAACAGGAAATCACAAATGTGCAGCTAAACGGCCTTGAAGTACTGAAGCATGAGAGATATAAATAATTTTTATTAAAAACTGCAATGTCTTCCGCCTGAATAAGGAAATCAATATTCTGTTTGAATTTATGTTCATTTGTTGAATGTTACAAGTAGAAGTTAACTAGTACTTTCAAGTGACACAGAAGATTTAAGGGTTTCTTATCGATTCAACGCTAATATAGGTTTCCATTACGTTTCTCTAAACACAGCATAATTACACGTAAATAAAAATAACAGGCTTCTACGAAATGTAATGGTAATTTAGCATTTCCTTTTTATATGCACAGTTAACACCGTGTATTTGTGTGAAGTAATACGGCACAGGCGTAATATGTTGAGCCTCAGTTCTGAACCACTGACGTTCTGGCGGCTCTTGGTGTTATTGTCAGGCGAAAAACTTGGGATTTTCCTCAAATAGCCTATTACTGCCGTTATTCAAGTCCTTCATAACCAATCATTCGTTAAAACGTTTGCCATATTTTTCATTATCCCTCACAACTTTGCAATTAAATATCATTTTAAAATTATTTAGGAATTATTCACTCTAATCAATATAATTTTAAAATTATATGTCGATCTACATCTAAACAAGACAGTAGACAACATTTTCTCAAAACCATGGGACAAGTTTTCTTGAACGTCCGGCGGCAACTGTTTGTAAATGTTCAGCGACATCTTGGCTGATAGTAATTCTCCATTTTCGGGAATAATTAGTCTAGTTTTCTTGAAATGAATTACGAGAAAAGAGAAAAGAAATAGGATAATTCAAAATGTCGGTAACTACTTAAAAGTTAACAAGAATTAACATCCCAGAAGACTTGAATTTTACGAAATAATAGTACATATTCATAATGGTGTCATGAAGATTCAAAAGTTACACAACTCTATTTAACAGTGTCTCAGTAACGCCTTTTGTGGTTGGGTGCGGTTCGATATAACTTTATTCGGGCCTAAATGTTTACTCGTCGATGTGCTTTAAATATCCAACAGGGGAATTGGATAAAAGTACAGGAAACTCTCCTTTCATTGCGGGAATTCCGTTCTTGAAACATCCCGCGAACAGTGACAAGGCAAAGAACAAAATTGACGCCTGAAAAAAAAAATGGGTGAGGGGAAAGAACGGAACAGAAAAGTGTATGTCATATACTTAGAGATGAATAAACACGAACATATTTGTGTTATTTATCGGAACATCAGTGTTCTGGTTGAAAATATTTTGGTATAACAGCGCTTCCTTCCACTGTTATTCTTCGAAGTTCGACCAACCATCATGTTAAACTGTCAATAAGTATGAATATTGAATTACAGTGGGGTATATATTTAATGTCTCCTTATTTGCACTCACCAATGAACGTGCACCGAGGCAGGCAGCGTGTAAAAAAAATACATGTTCGTACGTTGCGCCGTGTCGGAAGTTAAACGGCTAAGGGTTTTGTCGATTTTTTGTTAAATTTTAGCCATTTTAGACATCGGAAGAGACATAACTGTGAAAACTGCCATTAAAATAATTCTCACCCGAAAAAAAAATTACATGTAATTTAAGTAAATGAAACTAACAGGAACAGAAAGCTAAAAACGTCACCTCAGGGACAATGTCATATATTTCATTTTATTTACTTTTAACACATTTTTCTACCTTACATTTCCGTTAAATTTCCATTTAATAATCAGACACATACACTGATACTAAAATAATTTCCAGTTTGAACTTATTTCGCCTGATGTTAGCAAGTTCTTCCAAACCTAGGTGTGGAAACTAAATGAAGTAAATATTTACATATCGCTGTATTTGAGAACAAAGCACGGTGAAACAAATATATCCACCTTTCATTTCGTGCTACCATGCACAAGACTATCCACCCCCAGCTCCTAAGTCACTGATATTGTGGTTATAGTGTTCCGTATTTTGACACCCTCGTAGGATATGTTGGTAGGTCCAATAGAGCCCAAAACTTCGGCCATGACAGAGGAGGTAGCTTGCATCTCGGAAACGTACATATCAACCTATAACGCTACACTCTGTAAAAACCCACACCAGAAAGGGTAGGGACCAGAAACCTCAGAATCTTCGGTATCGTCGTACCAAACAACACGGCGTCGCAACCATTAACATCGTAAACTTGAACAAGTCTAGTTATTATTTTGCAAATAAAGACAGCTTTTTTATGTACTTGTAAGTTGTGAACAGACGATGGAAAGTGTGTTCCTCCCAGAAAATTGTGGTAGAAAAGGTCACACATCAAACACCACAGTCAGGGCAATATTTATGTCGTTCTGTGACCTTTCTCTTCGCCTCACACTTCAACTCGTTTAGTTTACGGACACACCGCTTAGAATATCACTGCTTTAACATATATTTTGTAACATTTATAAAACACACTTGACATTTTGCAAAAGTCAGAACATGCCCCATGCATTAAAATGGTGAATTTTATATTGCGAAGGGAATAGGCACATCGGTTTTTCTAACTGACATTAATTAAACCAGACTTACACAGTACATTACATCACGTCACCTATGTTATTGAATGTCGGAGTGATATTTTGTGATTGACATATCTATACGGCACATAAAACTATGATCGAACTGTAAGAGCTCAAGTACTCGAAACTAATTCGACCTGCAACAGATGGCTCTGGTGTACTTCTTGCATTCGTAGAGCACATTTACACGATACAAATCGCTCTCCGTAGTTTCTTTGTTTGTTTGATTTCCCATTTAATGTTTAGGAACCCGAAATTCATCTAAATAATACTTAAAATCTTGCCGGTCCCGGAGGCCGTGCGGTCTAAGGCGTAGGTCTGCGGCCGCTCGCCTGCTGGGATTGTGGGTTCGAATCCCACGGGGGGCATGGACGTTTCTCTGTTGTGAGTGTTGTGTGTTGTCAGGTAGAGGTCTCTGCGACGAGCTGATCACTCATCCAGAACAATCCTACTGACTGTGATGAGTCGTGTGTGATCTAGAAACCTCGTGAATGACAAGGCCCTGGCCCACTGGGGGCTTTTGCACCAGAAACAAACAAACAAATACTTAGTATCTTAGTGCTTACGACACTGCCAGCAATAAGTCACGTGTTAATGTTGTTTATAGAAACATGTTTGTTCGGACGGTCATTCGAAAACAGTAGCCCCTGTGGTGCAGCTGATCTTCAGCCTTCTAAATGTTAACGTAAGTGGCGTGTAGTGAAAAACTGGACTTCGAAAGTGTAGCAGAGTACTTTTGATGGTTTGGCTAATGCCAAGAGAGACTTAAGTGTGGTGTAACTTATATATAGGTTAGCAGACTTTTTGAGCAGGTATTAATCATATGAAAAAGTCTGAGTTTCCACACAGTATATGATAGTAGACTGTCACAGACGTTTCGGATTATCCTGCTGCCTCCGTAAATATTGGTAAGAATGCGGCCCAAATTTGGTAACCAGAAAAAAAACAAATTTCCTACTGTACATATCCTAATGTCCTTCATATACATAACATGGAGATGTCACACAAGTATCTACACTTGTACATCGACATAAGTTTGTGTATTGCATAGCTTTCAAATGTTGGTCATACGACTGGAGGTCCAAAATAACTGTCCACCACTTAGCTAACCCTGTCAGATACGTTTTCGTTGCAGCCATCTTCTCTGTACCTTTTTCTGTACTGCGGTCACAGAAAGAAGTCCCACGGATCGACAAAAACTACAACGCCCTAACCATTCTCTTTATATGAATTTCGGTAACTATAATCACACGATAAACTTTGCTAGCATTTTGTACTGGTCTGATAGAGAACAGTGCGGCTGAAGGGAGATACAGCAGTAGGGAAAAGAAAAAGTCATGCGCAATCTTCCCCACAAGGTGTATCAAAGCGGCGGTCTGCGTGCCGCGTGTGGCCCATTTCAATTCCTTTGGCAGTCTATAAGACTTTTCAAAAAGACAGTGAATACGGCTAAAATATTTCCAAATTTACAAGTAAAAATCTTTAATTGGATAGGGTAATATTTTGTGCAATATCTTGGCGGCCGCGTGTCAGCATATTACAGCCTACGACGCCGGCTGCGTGACCACACCGTTGCTTCAACGGATAAGTTCAGACGAGATATAACCTGCAGTTGATCGCTACTTAATATGTCGCTGAGAGAGCGCATGTGTTTGAACAACTGTCGTCGCTCCTGAAAGGAAACTAAGGGCACAAAAATATTACGTCTGACAGACAAATCATGTGTTACAGTTAATGAAAGTGTGAAGTTACACAAATTTTTGAATCTGACATTAATAAGCTACGCACAAATAACCCGTGGCAGGTTTGTTGAAAATTTCCTGGTTAGAAACGATATTAAAATCGTACCTCATTAGATAAAATAATTTAGATTTTCTACAGTCAGATTTGGACCTAACATAAGATCATTTTATTGATGGTATCGTGGTACTTCCCTATCCTCAATACTTCTATGTGTATTTTTAAAAATTTTGTGGCCTAACCTCTAATTTCTTGCGTGATTTCAGGCTTCCGCCGCGGTGTAAATGAGATCTGAGCTCTTTGGGATGTTGGGTTGCAAAAATTGGTAGTTGGTTACTGACGTTTCGGGACAATCTATAGCACCCTTTAAGATGGTACAGACATGTTGTCCCGAAACGTCGGCAACTAACAATCTGCGATGCGTAACTTCCCAGAAGAGCGAAGATTTCACATTCCTTAATTCAATGAGACCGGCAAGAAGCAGCAAGTTTAATGTGTTTAACCCCCACAGTCTATGTGATTCCTTTCCGTCGTGATTTTTGTGTACAATGCGTGATTAACAGCAATATCTATACGTGGCATCTGACGAGATATACAATGTGGAGAGGCGTTAATTCATAATCTTGGTTTACGCCAGAACTCGGGCAGCTCGGAGAAAGCATGAAAAATAATTTCGCCCTAGGTTCAGCTAGGGACGTCATTTAATAAAGCATGACTCTGAAGTCGGCTGTCCACCGTACATTCGTCGTACAGACTTTTCCAAAAGCAACGACGTTTATGGCGACATTTCCTGACCGGCCCGGAGGCCTGGTATGTCGACTTGCGGTTTCTCTTTGTGGGACTATTTCAAAAGAAGAAAGTTTCAAACACGTTCGGCAGACTTCCACAACTTCATACTAAGATTTTCTGAAGAAAGAAATGCCATATCAACCGTCATGTCCGCGTAATGGAAAGTGTTAGGAACCGAGTTCATCAGTCCATCAATCTTGAAGGACAGGGTTCGTTGGTAGGCGCGTTCACAAAATTGTGAAAAGCGACTGTTAGCTTCGTCAGGTCCGTCTGTCCGTCCATCCGCATAGAAAAACTCGGCTTCCACTGAAAGGGTTTTTTTGTGAAATTTTATATTTCAATATTTTTCGAAAATTTGTCGAGAAAATTCAAGTTCCATTAAAATATGACAAGAGTAACAGGTACTTAACATTAAGACCAATATACATTTTTGAACAAATCTAACTCACTTATTCTTATAGTAAGAAATATTTCAAAGTTGCACAGAAAATCGAAACACACATTTTACATGCAGTATACCTAATGTTGCAGACACACACTCAGAATGTGTAATGCTTATTGTTTTTCCACTACAACAATGTTTGCACGAACGCGCCTCAATGTTGCGTTATACATACTTTGCCTGTATTGTTAACAGTAAATTCGCTGGAAAGTTCCTCAACAATAGCAAGTATTTGTTTGTAATTTCTCATTACTTTCAATAAGTTTTAACCAACTGTGTATAACAATGCTGAATGACGCAGGCCCACCCTGTATCTAAGCTACTTGCACACACAATCTAACTATACCTTTTATTAACGTTCTGTTTGTGGACTGTAGAGCCGGCAGTTTTTCGAGATTTTAATTTTCAGCAGTGCCTTTGGCTAACAGCCGAGCTCGTACGACAAAACGTAAAAATTTAATTATAATTCCGAAACAACAAAAACTTTTACTTAACAATTTCTACATTCGAATACCCAGTGGCGTATAGGAATTTGCCACTAAACCTAAATGAATACGGGAATACCAACACTTTACAGCATAGTGGTTACTGTATGAACCAACTGCTTTAGGTAATAAATAAGTCTGAATTTTGTTCTTATAATGCATTCAAGGGTTCCACATAATTCTGAAAATATAAAGAGGATGTATATTTCTAAACCACATTAAAGGACTGAACTTTGTAGTGGACGCGCACTATATTATTTTCATATTTTTTGTCATCGCCCTAGTGGGCATAGGTCACCTATGTGAGGTTCCTCGATCACAATCAGACTCACCACATTCGGCAGAACTCATCTAGACGAGGGACTGGGCCATAGAAGAGACCTCTCTACCAGACAACAGACAACACTCACAAGACAAAGACATTCATTTAACCAGCGGGATTCGAACCCGCAATCCTAGCAAGCGAATCGTCGTTACTGACTAGAATATAATGTGGACAACCCTAGGATCCTTTTTTGAACCCCGGTAGAGAAATAGAGAAATATTTTGTCTCTAAAGTTTCCAGACCGTTTCAAGGGCCCACCCAACATTCCATTCAAAAGCTACCAGGAGTTCTTTTCCTGGAGGTAGACCTAATGCGGCCGAGGTCCAAATAGCTTCTTATTCCACCTGTATCAGGAATTGCCCCTGGATATAATACCACCAGGTCTTGAGTCTAATCACACACCTACAACTAGTGCTAAAGTTGAAAATAAGTGTAGCAGTACTCCAATCCCCCATACACCTTCATAATGTGCACAGGAGCATCTTTACCTTTACCCTACCCAAATGATAAATAAAATAAAAATCCGTTCAGTTGTTCTGGAATTGTGTTCTAACAAAGAGTATGTAGACACTTAGAGTGAAAACGCTAATTCTACCGTACAATACACCAATAGTTCTTATGTGATAACAAAGGATATGCAGACAATCTTCCCTTATCTTTTAACAAGTCCGGAAGTAACAAATAAATCTCGACCTGTTGTACACCCAGAATCTTCATTTCCAGTGTTCCTTTTTTATTTTTTTCCTACGTTTAAACAAACGCGTCGTAATTCTTTTTTTTGTTCAGGCATTTTCGTTCTGTTCACTAATGAACAGCCTGCACTGAACTGATATTAGTCAGTCCGTGCGCAGAAATCCGACTGCAATGTCCGTACTCCATAACAACATTTCGATTCTTGCGAAACCTTTGTTTCGCCCTCTGCGGTCCTTTCTTTATTCACGCATTATTCCGTTGTTCTTGATTTCTTTTTCAATTTAAGACTTCAGAGAAGGAAAAAGAGTCTAGACTATTTAAGAAATTGAAATACCGTACATGTTTTAGAAATTAGGAAGCGGGTTTGAATCACTTCTACACATTCGACCACAATATTTAGAGATCATTTTAACAGCCGCGCTAAGGCACTTATTGACGAAAATATTGATATCTTCAGGTATCCTCTGTTAGTTTAGACTTGGAAAGAAACAAATATGAGAGTTTATTTTGTACATTACACGTTACAGATTAATTTATTTCATGCCTCGTACATTATTCTATTTCCAATTACAACCCCACAGCTTTTACTCCGTAATACGATTTTGTTCGAGTGAACGAACTGAACCGGTGGTAACGAGCAGTTTAGTTTTTATACGGTAGATGGCTCTTTGGTCGGGCTGTAAAACACCCTGCATCGGTGCATAAGGAAGCCTTCCTCCTTCATATACAGCAATACCATTGTATTATTCTGCAATCTCTTTTCATGTTCGGATTAGTTTCCCCACACCTACGCACTTAATGCCCAAGTAGGCGTACCTTGAAATTCTGTACTTCTAATTCACGTTGTATAATTACAGTAATATGTTTCAGTCTTAATACAACAAAATTTAATGCATAATTTCATATAAAGTACATGCTACTTGCTTCGACATAATAATATTATTTTCAGACGAAATATTTACAAAAATGTTCAGTGCGATGCACTAATTTAAAACAACACAGGAAAAGAAATTTTGTAAAACTTGATCATAAGCTACGTAATACTCCTGTCATAGTGTGGAGTACATAAAAATCGTTTAGTTACTCTTTAAAATACTGTAGCGACTAACTAAAATTTTCGTCGTTATGTTTATTGCTTTTATGTAATGTTTCTTGTAATTACAACAGTGTTCGGGTGGAAGAGTCTCATTCCTTCAAACACACCTACGACAGACCGGGCCATCTGGCCATCTGGCGAAACAATTATGTACTGGTTGTGGATGACGCTGCTGTGACGTAACTGCCACTCAATGAGGACAATCCAATCTATAACAAAAGATGAGATTAAAGAAAATATTGAACGTAAGGATAAAAGATAACCTGTCTCACGGAGTTTTTTTGTTTTTCTTTTTTGGTTTATGGTTTATAAGTTCTGTAACGATCCTAATTTTTGTTGGGTACATGCGAGCTACGTCAAAAATGGCACACGTGTTAATCATATGGGACATCACATAGAAGACGCTGTTTATCCTAATACCACCGTAAAAGCTCTCAACCCTTGGCACTACTTTTACGTCGGATCTGAGACGAGTAACGTAAAGAGAACAAAGTTCTTGCGACCAATTAAACACGCAACGCCAAGGAGGCTTTTGCGAAAGTATTTATAAAACTGCGTGATTCCTTAAACCAGGCACTAGACAAAGATCACAAACGCTCTGGTCGCCACAGAAGATCCTGGTTCTCACTGCACATGAGCCTGTATAAGATACAGCACAGGTGTGAACTTTTGTAACGGGGAAAATGTTCTGCCTCGCTGGGTAATATAATCCTGACATTTTCCCAACCTTCACTAAAATAACAGAGCCAGAGTGGTTCCAGTTATAATAATTAAGGTATCCATGCAATAACACATGGCTTTCCCCTCTAATCCCGAGAATTGTACGAGCCAAAAATCTTACTAAATACTACAATCGCTGAAATTGCAATTAAACTGTAACATCAGTACTGATGTACAGGAAAGGACAGGGTCAGGGGTGATAAATATGAATTAAATGCAGTTATGTTTCTGACGGACGTCATGATGCAGGTCGGGTTAGATCAGTCAGGGCACTGAATGAACTCTAGCCTGGAACGTTAGGGATTTGCAGCCAGGAAAATTTATTGATACACTATCCAAAACGTTTAGAACGAATCTGAGGCCCACCCAGCACATACTGGGAAACTTTGCTGGGGTTAAATCGGCAGGAGCCTGAAGGGAACCACTCACCTACATCTAGCGCCGAGGTTAAAAATGGATACAACTACATATCTATTCCCCCACATAGCGAGAATTTTAAATTTGCATTTACCTTTACCTTTAGCATAGTTCGTTCGACACGCTTTATTCGCCACTGAATTAGGCAGGTTTGTGTGTTCTACAATCAGTGCCAACAGAAAATAAGGTCATCCCTCTGCCCTCCATACAAGGCCAAAGGGGTGAGGGCGTACAGCACCCCTCATTCTTATCCTCGACACTCGGGGGAAGTAAGTGTTCAGATTCACGTTCCGGCCGCTTTTTCCTGAAGAGTTTGTCTTCGATATTCACGGAAGGGAGTCTAGTTTGGCCCTATAGCCGATCCGGACAATCTGGAGAAGGAAAATATCTCTTGTCCCCGTCGAGTACCCTCCGCGTTCCCTTGGACGTCCAGCCAGTAGCTTAGTCACTATGTCAACTGAGCTATTCCAGCTACTACATTACTGTACACTGGAGCCATTAACCTAAATTAAAAACACACGATTCTGATACAAATATTAACTCTCGTATACGGTGGGGCCAGTAGAGTCCTGTACCAGAAGGACAAAGTATGGAAGTAGTGAGTTTCACTTGAGTTACAGGTCGTGACCAACTTTAGTGTTGTTTAAGGATGCTCTTTCATCTACACAATTCTTTTATGTATTTTTATTTAATGAATTGAATAACTATTTGAAAATACCAGGCATTGTTAACAATATGTTTACACAACAGAAACCTTTAAAGAAAACAAGAATAAAACAATACAGTACAATGGTCCTTCCAGCTTCGTTATACAGCAGTGAAAACTGTAACATTAAAGCCAGAGACGCAGAAAGAATAACAGCAGCAGAGATGAAATATACGAGAAAAACAGCAGGACACACTTGGACAGATAATAAACCAAACACACAGATAGGTAAAGAACTAAATACAAACCCAGTTTTGGACAAAATACAGAAAGACGGAAGAAATTGTTTGCAAAATACAAACAGAATGCCCCGTAATAGATTAATGAGAATACCAAAAACTACAGACCAAAGGTAGAAGAAACCAGGGGAGAAAATGAAAGAGACTTCTAGACGTGTGAGACCGGAGCGGGTCAGCAAGTGTCCCAACTGCATGTTAGCTACATGATTATGATTATTTATGTAATGACTCTGTTAATATTTTCGACTCTACAGTATATAAATTAGTGGAAAAATGTAGAGTGATTATAAATTATGAGCTACCGATAGCGATGACGGAAGAAATGTGGCCTATTTGAAGGTACCCTCATCGGGAGAATACTGGAATGATGCAACCCTTCTGTGAAGGGTTTCACTGGCCAGTCTTAATTCAGTTCGTTATTTCAACCCCTTTAGCACAGAGCAGGACTATTAACCACCCATTCGAGATGTTTCAGAACATAAAAGATAAAGGTAAAGGTAAAGTCATCACTAGAACAGGCCACGAAGGCCCAAAGAGAGAGTATAGGTACAGCTCTCCTCTTTCTTTAACCTCTGTGCTGGATTGTGTGGGTGGTCAACACCACGCCCCGGCCGCTTTACCTCTGGGACAGATCCGGTACCCAATGTATAGGAGGCTGGGCGGGACCCAGGGGTGCGGAAAATCTCGCCCCGAGCGGAATTAGATCTCCGGACCGTCCGACAACACCATCCCGGCCCCGAACATAAAAGATAACTGCTTTTATTCGTCTTCCTGTCTAATCCATGGGTCTGCTCACTGCAGAGGCAATAACTCCCATTTTTCCAGGAACTCCCCTACACGAGAGATTAACAATATCCAGTCTCTGTCCATGCCATTAAGGCATGTGAAGGAGTGGTGTCATAGCTCCACTCATTCTTAACCTCGGCACTATACGAGGTGACTGATCAGCTTCACGCATTGGCCGTTTTATTCCTGAGGAAATAGCCTCCGCTACTCATCGATTGAAAGCTGAATGACCCCAGAACATTCTGGAATCTTCGAATTGGAAGTATTTCTAGCCCATTTTCGGAATCGAACCAACACTCCTCGGACATATCTCCCCTAGTCCAGTCACTGTACAGACTACGCTATTCAGCATACACTTCAGGGACAGTAAGTTACACTCAAATCAAAATAGGTGTGTACATTTCTGTAAGAAGGGTTTCTCCTCACCTGACACGGCTGTACCGCCTGCCATGCAGTAAAAAGCCAGTGGTCGAAGTGGCGCCGATAACGAAGCGGCATTGCGGCCATGGAACGGAGCTTACTGCTGGCTGCCTATCTACGTGGGCAGACCCTAATAATGCTTCAGCGTTGTCCCACGTACAAATATGAAGTGTCAAAAGACGTCGGGGGATCGGCTGTTAAAATTGGATGTCTTGGAGAAAAGATAGGAAATAGTATAGATTTAAGAGGCTGTGCTAACTGGATGGCATCACGTTTCGCGACTCGGAATGCATATTTATACACTAATTATGTTGTAAGTTCGGTGTAGAAATATGAAGGTAAAAGATATAGCAAAACACGGGAGGATGATATTAAAATGAATCTGAATGAAAGGAACAGTACAATGGCCATATACTCTCCTGAAACATTTTCACCTGTCACTGACAGAGGTTAGGCTTCTTGAGTCTTCATAACATTATACTTCCCTGATGATTTCCAAACCATGTGGCCCAAACATGCAGAAGCGAAAAAACTAAGCTTTGTGCAGTAGCTGGAAATAAAAACTAATGTGCAGAAGACAATGGCACGGAATATGTATAACACTAAATATACTAAGTAAATAAATAACATGACTGAATAAAGTCATTTTAAGAAGCCAGTAATTTCTCATCTCCTTAAGATACTACCCTTATTTTATGGAAATTTAAAGTTGATTTAGCGTGTTCTAAACAGCCATCCACTTGTCCCTGTCCTGAGTCAAATGAAACCAATTCAAACTAACCCATCGGATGCTAACTCCTGCAAGTGTTGACTGACCCTGTAGGGACGAGTTCCCAAGTTCCGCAATTCATTCCCATTTTCTTTCCAAGTAATACGTTTAATGCAACACTTTTAGCGTTGGTGTATATCTGCCATTTTCTGCTTGTGTTGTTGTGTGAAATCAGAGACCTTCAGGTCGTCCGACTTTGCAGCAAGCAGTCGTACCGAACGTCTAAAATATTTACCTGTACAGAAATTATATCGCGACTGGAAGATTCAGATGACCTGCGTCATTGATGAAGCAAACAACAGAAAAGATTCATGTGCTGTCTCTTATCAGCACGACAGAGAGCATTTAACCGTCGTATGAAGCTCAGTATGGTGACTAGCAGCTTCTGAAAGCAACAAGTTGCTCTGGAAATAGCTAGCTAGTTGGTTAGGTAAGGTTAAGTTTAGGTTTTGGTTTAGGTTTAGGTTTAGGTTTAGCTTAGGTTAGGTTAGGTTAGGTTAGGTTAGGTTTAGGTTTAGATTTTGGTTTAGGTTAGGTTAGTTTAGGTTCATTTAGGTTAAGTTTAGGTTAGATTTAGTTTTATATTTAAGTTTAGGTTTAGGTTAGGTTAGTTTAGGCTAGTTTAGGTTACATTAGATTAGGTTAGGTTGTATGGTTGTTTAGTCAGTAAGTAAGTCAGTCGGTGAGTCATTCAATCAATCAGTCAGTCAACCAGTTAGTTAGTTAGATATTGGCTTACATACTCAACTATTATGTCGAGTAGGAAATTCTTTTTTCACGCCAATTTTTTTCTGTATTTAAATTGTGTGAGCAAGGTTCCATATTTTGCTCTTAAGGTGATTCGCCTCCGTTGTGCTTGTTAATCATTTATTTATTTCTCAGAATACAGTCATACACAAACCCAGATTTCGTCTCAGTTAGGCTACCAGTGTCAGTTTGATACAAACTATCATCAGGCCTCTTCTTACATTAAGATTCTTGTCACATATAAATACGATTTCAATCCTAACTGCAGTTCAATTTTTCACTAACAAGACAGGCATTGTATGTATAAAGCAACACTGAGGCTCGTACTTGCAACCATTGCTGCAGGGAAAAAGCAATAAATATTACATAATCTAAGTGTGTGTTCGTAGCCTTTAGTATCTAGCGTGAAATGCGCATCCGCAATATTGTTTTCTGTTGCATCTCCTTCTCCACTATATTCTTCCATATTATATCATAAAATTATGATATTCGAAAACATGTTACTGAGTTTTCTCTACAACTTTTGTCTAATCATTTTTCTTTCTAAAAGAATTGCAAGAGATATGATCAAAAATGTATATTAGTCTTTGTTTAAAGTACCCGTTATTCTTGTTATATTTTAATTATAATTGACTGTCTAAAATGATAATGATTATAATAGACTGTCTAAAATAATAAAATAGCAAATTTCATGAAAATCCGTCACTTGGGAACGGAGTTTTTCTATGCAGAGAGACAGATGGACAGACATAACGAAGCTAATAGTCGCTTTTCGTTGTTTTGCGAAGGCGGTTATTAAAAAGAAGAGGCCTGATAATGGCTTATATCAATAATACAAAACACATAGTGTGAATATACATTCAATAAAACAACACTGTATCACATAGGAGTGATATGTGAGATACAACTACATGTTTCGGCCTTGTAAGTGGGCCATCATCAGGTTGTCCATAGAAACTGTAAGGAGACTATACAATAGGTGTGGTGATATTTGGGGGACGAGATCTTGACTTACATCATAATTCGTGGGGTTAGTATAGGCTGTCAGCATTTACATTGGTGTGTAATCTATCATGTGAAGTGCACTGGTAATCATTTTCTAACCTTAGCATGCAGGTGACCAACAATTATCACCATATATAAGGTAACATCAAGTTCGTATGTCTAAATTCATGGGGTAGAGTAAGTTACGCACAATATATTTCCACTGATGTGTAGTCAATCATGTAGAATGAATAGGTATTCACATTATAATCCTAGTGTGCTAATTAACTGATAGACCTCACTTATAAGTAATGTCAAGTCCACACTTCGTACAGTCTTAATATGCATTTAAGTGACTGTATGTGTATATACTACTATTCGTATATGCTTTTTATTATTGTCCTAACACAACGGGTGATGACGCACCTTAAGGCTTATATCAAGTTGAAACTAGTAGCCTAAATGACTTGCACTGTGGTTTTGTGTTGACTGTATTCCGTGAAATAAATATTTCGTGTTTCGACTGTGCTTCCGAGTTCTATTCATTTCCAGAAACATTAAAACTCTTAAGAGGAAAAAATTTACATTACAAAAAATATGTAAAATTTACATTAGTGGGAACATAAAACATACACACACACGTCACTGGGGATTTGCATGTGTGTGCACGGAGGAATGATAAAATCTCATGGCCCATACAATTGTGATCTCTGTGCTGATTGTTTATACGCATATAGTGAGTCATTTGTTACGTTTCTTTTATTATTTCTCGCGATACGAGGAACGCCCTACCCGCATCATTACATTTCCTTATGTAAGAACAACATATAGCGTACGAAAACTATACGGTATCTCAAATAAACGGTGTAACTTTTCAATCAATGGATATTTAAAACACGATAATTCAGTGGCATAAATTATCTCAATATGAACTAATGGTAAAGGCGATTACAGTAGTAATGATACAGATTAATCAAAAGTACAGCGAATACATTAGCATATTCAGAAATACCTGTTCTTGAGACATATTTGCTGTACTTGGCAGTGTAAGGACATGTAAAATACGAGTAAGGAAAAACTGAAATAACACCGAAATTAATAAACTGCAGGGAAAAAACCAAGCAATTAAAAGGAAGACATCTGGACTGAGGACTCCTGTCACATGCACCAATACAGGCACTGTACGTAAAACGTAACATGGAGGTGCGTTCATGCAACAATTGTTGCAGTAGAAAAGCGATAAATATTACATATTTTGAGCGTGTGTGTTTAGCCTTATGTCCTCAGTGAGAAATGCGCATGCGCCATATTTTCAACGTTGGCCTGCCCGGCCCTACTGTATTTTTCCACATTATCTTATAAATGGCACAATTTTCGGAAAAAGAATTATTGGACACAGACTATGTGTTTAATTTATCTACACCGTTTGTCTGAAACAATTCTCCTTCTACGAAGAATTCAACGAGATTGTATCATAAATTTACATGGGTCGTCATTTAAATTGCCGGTTAGTTTTTAAAATTTTAATGAAATTTGAACTTTCCCGATAGCTTTTGGAAAACCACTCAAACACAAATTTTCACAGAAAACCTTCCAGCTGATGCCGAGTTGTTCCATGAGGAAGGACGGAAGGAGAGATACGAAGAAGCTAATACTCGTTTTTCGCAGTTTTGCGATCGCGCCTAAAAACTGCAACGCAGATATTTTGCACATCACTTTAACATCCGTGTCTACCGTACACATTTGGCCACACTATGAAGAACGTTTCAAAACGACTTTCTGTGTTCTGTATCAGTTCCGTGATTGGAAACAGGAAAGAAAAAATATGATATATATATATACACTCATACAAGTATCCTTATTAGAGGCTACACAAAACACGCAGATATGCAATTGTCTGATAAAACATAATAAATGGTTGTAGTGATGGAGACTGGCAGCTACCTTGTAATAGAAAGTACACAACGGGATGTCCAAAGCGCAAACTCACGTCACACCTGACGCACGTAAGTCAAACAAACCACGAATTTTAAGAGTTTTATTCAACGGCGCTCACAACTGCTGGGATTATAACACCGATGATGCATGAAAAAATCATAATGGAGCATTGTCGGATTGATACTGACAAGGCAACTCCGTTATACTCGAAGAGAAATCTGTTCCGGTGTCACAATGTCCATCAAAAACCCCACGTTGAATTGTTTGGGATTGAAATCAGACCTCCGCAATGAGAGTTCGGCGACCAAACACCTGACCCGCGACACTGTCCTTTAAGCGACAGTAGCTGAAATTTCTGAATAATCGGCAGCAAATTGCCGACATGTGGTTATGATCCATGTGACACTCCAAGGGAATGACATTTGATATTGGAACTTAGGAGAGCAGTGTCTCAGAAGGTTAAAACGGGGCTCTCAAACTATAACATTTCGCTACGCCAGTTTTTGTTGGTTAATATTACTAAGTTTCATTCAGCTGCTAAGAGCTTAAATGTAAACAAATTATTTTCGGCAATATCATTCCGAGAGCTTTCTGTGTCCCTTTTACACGTAAACATGCCCATCTGAGATTTGAGATTTTTAAAGCAGTGAATACTTACACCGTGTGGTCTTCTTAGCCTAGGATGTCGCTGTCAACGTCTCAGATGAATATATTACCATAATCTAGGCTCTTGTATCATGCACACGAAAACATTCTTTTCTCTCGAAACGCTAGTATCTAACGGAATGCACAGCGCTACGTCCCATACGACGGAATGCGATGCCAAATAGCAGATCAAGTATATAAGGCGTCGAAAACAGCATACGGCCTAACCAACATTAACTTCTGTGTTCTATATTTAACCCAAGAATCTAACAAGTTATTTAGTCAATTCTTAACCTTACTGTTCCTTCAAAGGTCAAGGGTCTCAGTCTGTGTGCCAAAGAGAAAAACATCTGGCATTCGGACAGCGAACATCTGTGGAACGTAGGATAAAATGAACACACTAAGTTGTTTAACCTTCAGAAGACCGCAATGAGCGAAAAGACTCGGAGAGGACAAAAACAAGATGATGATTTGGTACGTCGGTTTCGATCGTGGAAGTTTTGCAGGCTCTGAGCAGTGCCCAACTTTGTGTATTCAGGGGAAAAGAATTCTGGATGGAGGAGAATAAGAAGAAAGAAAGGAAGAAGGAAAGAAAGGAGAATACAGCAAGGACAGAGATAAAGAGAGAAGAAGGGGAAGCTGGTAGTGTAGGGTAAGAAAACAAACAGAAAATTGTGGGGCTGTGAAATTGCGCAGGCAGTGTCCGCTCGTCCTTCTCGTCAAGATACGTTGAAGGTAAGGTAAGAGGTTTGTAAGTGAAGAAGGCAATGTGATAGAAAAGAAGAGTGTGTTAGGTGTGCGGCAGATGATGTAAGTGTAGAATTAACATCGTTTGGGTTGACTAGTGATGTTAGCAAATTATCAAAGAATATAACCAAGGCACAATTTATGCAAATAGAAAAATAATTTATTTGAACAATTCATCATGCGGGAAGTGTTCAAATAAATAAATAAATAAATAGTTTGTTTGATTACATAGTAACAATGTATTACAAAATTTATACTGTGATTGGGCAGCCTGCATTGCGGCAGAATGTTGATGTTAAAATTTGGAGAGCTGCAAACACCGGAAATTAATGTAAATGACATCGAGTCTTCAATTCCTATATTACAGGAAACATATTGGGCATCCAATAAAAATTTCAGTTCCTTAATGGTACAAAATCACTGTCGTGAGCATCGTATGAAATACCTAAGAAGCACTGTGTAAACAAATTATTCATTAGCGCAAGTGATACGTAGAGATAGATGCCAGTCTGTTTTAAAGAAGAATATTTTTTTTATCGTGGAACAGTGCGTAGAAAGTTTTATCATCATCAGGTTAATAAAAACTTTAAGACGGAATGTCGACAGCGTATATGAAGGCAGAGGAATGTCACAGACACTTGAATAGAAATTGGTCTGAAAAAGAAAAAGCACAAACCGCAGTAGCTCTGCCTTTGGACATGACGTCGTACAGTTCGGCACCTTTTCCGCAGCGTTGCTGCAAAGCGTTGTTACATTTGCACCAAACTACGAGGTGTCACATCGCAGAGCAGCGTAATCTTTATAGCCAACACTGTGAGAGAGAACAAGGCTGATAATGATAACTTTATCAAAAGATACTAAATATTATTATGACAACTAATTCAGCACAGGTTCGGTACATCGTCCACATTTTTCAACACGGGCCGAGATCTCTCACACAGACTACATGCTTGTAACCCATGCTGTATTACTTGCTGAACATTGCAGGATCTAGTTTCGTTTGCGTCCCCAGGGTTTTCGTCCGAATCGCCACTGAACTTTACGAGTGATATTGGCAATACGGGTAACGATATCAGCTATAAATAACAGGAAACTTCCTTCATTTGCAAGCGGCTTGATTCAAATATCTCATCTGAACATAGAATACATTTAAACACCTGCTCCGGTTGCAAATACTCTAAAGGAAAATTGCGAGCTGTCAAATGTACTTGTTCTACCACATTCTGTTTTTGAAGTAACACAACCATTTGGCATTCCATATCGTAAAACCAAACATTCCTATTAATAACATAAGCAGTGATTACTTTATTTCCTTGAACCTTCCGGACAAATATACAATATCGCGTCCACATTTTCACAGACGGCGTTGTTTTCCCCAGAACTTCCTACGTTCAATAGAATTCCCTCAGTTTGAGGAAAAATCCTGTAAATGAAAAAAAATGAAAATATATTTATCACGCTTAAATCATTTGTAATAACACCTTGGATGGAGGTTGTGTGTTTCTCAAACATAACTATCCGCAATAAAGCTCTTCCAGCAATAACGGTTTCTTGGTTTCCAATAACTTAAATTGGCCTAGACATTTCCATTCTAAATGCAGTTGAATAGCTTCGACCTTTGTTGTTTTATTTAAGGATGCTTTCAGCTACAAAGATTGTATAGTGTCATGGAAAGATATATGAGTGGGGAGCATTAAAACAATAACACCGACAGTGCAAAAACGAAATATGCACAAACCTGGCCAATGCCACTTTACAATACATCTTACATGGTCTGTTGCAGAATAAACTCCGGGTCTCCACGGTGACAAGCCGGTGGTAAACTACTTCAGACATTGCACAGGGTCTGGATGATGTTCGTTTTTAAATATTAATGTGGTCTAAAGCAATTCTGTGTGACACAGTGTACTTTACATTTATTCGTTAAAATGTGACTGTCTATTGTATAAAAGACACGCTAGATATGCAGTGAAAAAATAAATAAATGGATCAGTTGAGCAGGCAAGACGGGTACGTGGACTTTGCAACTGGCACAATGCAATGCAATGCAATGGCATACAACCATGACAGAAAAATACACTCTAAGTATAAAAGCTAACAACACAAATTAAACTGGTTTCCCTTGGGATGATATAATCAAAATTTAGTTTACGGTTGTGAAAATTATACTGATAAGTAAAGAGAAGAAAACTTTCTTATTGTCTTAACGCCATTTAGTATGGTAGAATTGTTGCGACGTTTCGAACAAACATTCTGCTTACATAACAGGGTACGAACTCGTGATAAGAACAACAGCGTTGTTTAACAAAGGAACGTAAGCGGGTGTGTGTATCTGTTTACATGTGCGTAGATAAACACTTTCATCATAGCCAAAAAATGCAAGTTATTTTAAAATATTTTACTAAACTAAGTCACGTTTATGCGATTTTTAGGCAGGTTCGCAAGATTGCGAAAAACGACTTGTAGCTTCGTCATGTCCCTCTGTCAGTCCGTCCGTCCTTCCGCAAGGGAACAACACGGCTCCCACTGACGGATTTTCACGAAATTTAGTATTTGAATATCTTTCTAAAATCTGTAGAGAAAATTCAAGTTTCATTAAAATCTGAGAATAATAACGGACACTTTACATAAAAACCAATATACCTCTTTGATCACGTCTTGCGCATTTCTTCTTAGAATGAGAGATGTTTCATAAAAAGTTGTATAGAAAATAAAAACACGTATTTTATGCTCGATAACGATTTCTTTTCGAAAATTATTCCCTTTATGAGATAACATGGAAAAATATGTTGCAGCCGGAGAGGTCAAAGACAACAATGTGGCGCATGCGCATTTCACGATGGATAACTAAGACTACAAAAACACATTATCGGAATATGCGGTACTTAATGCTTCTATACTGCAACAATGTCAGCACAAACGCTCCTCTATGTTATTTACTCGGACATTGTCCCTCTTGTTATAAATTACTGTAATCAGTAGTTCTCTAATACCACAACACTGTACCCGAGAGTGCTAAAATATGTCGGGCCTTGTGTACATACAGTGCAGAAGCTATCAGACAACACCACGCGTGACTCAGATGTGTTTCAATAGTACGAGTATTGAAATGACTAAAAGTAACGGGAGTCATGTTTATGAAGGTTCAGTTCGTACCACACAGTAAATGCCCTCTGTGTCGGCTATACAAAAGAATCAGTTTCAGTTGCCTAAGGAAATAACTGTTGTCTGTTCCAAGAAACATAGAGTATATAGATACCCTCTGGAGGGAGAATTTAAAACTTGGAACGTTAAATCTGGTGGCCAACAAAGCAACCACTACGATTTACATGGCTGCACGAAAAGGAATGCAATAGATAAAGATTAGTTTAATAATTATTAATTTCTGTTTTTAAATACAGGCCTATTTATGCAGTAGAAAGGCAACATAACACAGGTAAATGTGAGAATAAACTGATTGTTAGTACGAAACAGACACGCTTTAAAATCCCTCAGTATATAGGTACAGTAAAACCTGTCTTAAAAGGAATCTCAAGGGACCAGAACATTTTTCCGCTAAAGCCAGGTTTCCGTTTAATCAAGGTACACTACATATAAAAAATTAAACCAGGACATGCACGTATTT
>JGI20166J26741_11453362_pt1 | contig 26566 bp, 23 predicted proteins | sample TergutCu122P5_FD_26741 | JGI IMG/M metagenome (IMG submission 26741)
CACTCGGAGTTATGGCGCAACTCGATGCGCGCGGGATCCAGGATCTTGTTGGCCTGAGCGATGTAGGTCGCCGCGTTCTCTTCGATCTGTTCAGGAGTCAACGCCGGTCGCGTCGTGTTTCGCCCGGAAGGGTCGCCGATGCGCGCCGTGAAGTCGCCGATGATGAGCACGACGATGTGGCCGAGGTCCTGGAACTGGCGCAGCTTGCGCAGGGGCACCGCGTGGCCGAGGTGCAGGTCGGGCGCGGTGGGATCGACTCCGAGCTTGATGCGCAGCGGACGACCCTCGGCGAGCTTCTTCTTCAAGTCGCTCAGCGGCACGATATCGGCCGCGCCGGACTGGATCAATTCAAGTTGTGCTTCGACGCTTACCACGTTCCTCCTAACGCTTCTGACCCATGGTATCACAGGGCGCTCTATACGACACCCCGGAAGAAATGGCCCTTCGTCACCGGGGTGTTGGGTTTTTCGAACTCTCCGCTTCCGTGCGCGGCGACGATGGCGCGCCGTATACGGGCGCACTCCTGAGAGAGCGAGCGGGGGCTGAGCAACTCGCCGTCGATACGGATCGCGTCAACGCCCGCCGCGATGATCTCAGGCAGGGCCTCGGACAGGTCAAGCGGTACGGAGTTGTAGAGGTGGCTGCGCCCTGTGGGATCGGTGGTTATCGGGAAGTGATAGCCCAGACGATCCCTGAGCGCCGTAGGGACCTCGCGTCGCTTACAACTTGCACAGCGCTGGTCGCAGGGGCCCTGGGCCATGAGCAGGCAATGCTCCGTGACCATCAGCTCGCTGCGCCCCGAGATCGCGATGCCGACGGGCACGGGGACGCTTGCGACGATGTCGGCTATCTGGCGCCCGGAGAGTTCCGGCGAGAGCCAGACGAGCTTCGCGCCGCGGCGCGCCAGCTCGCGCACGCTGTAGGCGTTGGTCGCGCCCAGCGACCAGTGCGCCTCTGCGGGGATGTCCCGCTGCTGGCAGAGCGCCAACTGGCCCAGGTTGCCGGCGACCGCCGCTCGATAGCGCTCCGCGACGGCCATGAGCTCGTCGAGCTCGCGATCGTGGCAGATCCGCGGTAGCACGGGGATGATGCCGGCCTGAGGCTCGGCCTCCAGGAGCTCAAGCGCGCTGACATGGACGCGCTCTGCACCGGCGTTCAGGGCAGAACGGGCCGCGGACAGACTGCCGGCCACGGCCACGACCTCGGGCGCCAGGCGCGCGGTCTTGCGGCGGGGCAGGTCGGGAGCAGCTAGCACGGAAGGCGTCTCAGGACGCGCCACGCCGCCGAAGAAGCGACGGGTCTCGTAGTCAGCGATCGCCGCGCGTCGGGCGGCGTGCAAGGCGGAGAAGCCCAGGCCCGCAGCTTCGTCGAGATCGAGGTCGAGCGCGCCCAGCTCATAGGGTGTGCCACCCAGACGCCCGATGTGCTCGCGGATCTCCTCAGGCGTGATCGCCTTGGTGCGCGCCGCCTCGACCAGCGCCGCCTCACACGAGCCGCTGTAGCCCTGTGCGTCGACCACCCGTATCTGCAGTGGCTCGCCCACCTTGATGCGCGCGCTGAAGTCCAGCGTCGTCGTGTGCTCGGTCGCGCGCGCGATCGCAGCCTCAGCGTTTACCGCAAGCTCCTTCTGGGCGAGCGGCGTCGTGCGGTTCTTCTCGCGCCGGTAGTCCATCAGCCGGTTGTCACGGATGCCCGCCAGGTAGCCTTGCGTCAACTGCCGGTTGAACGCGTCGGTCAGCCGAGGGGCTGAGGGATCGGTGGCGGAAGCCGTACGCGGGAAGCCGGCCGTAGGATCACCCGCCAAAGCGAGCGTCTCGGAAAACTGGCTCGGAGAGACAGTTTTCAGCTCGCGACGCGGGAAGCCGGAGGCCGAGCTGGGCTCCCGCGGCGGAACGTCCGCTACCGATCCCTCAACCCCCGGCATCAACGTATCGATCGCCGCCCGATACGCGCCGACCACCGCGGCCACATAGCTCGCCGACTTCATGCGCCCTTCGATCTTGAAGCTGGCCACCCCGGCCTCTGCCAGTTCGCCGACCAACTCGATTCCCGCCAGGTCCTTGGGCGAGAGCAGGTAGTCACCCGGATCGGCCAGACGTCGACCCGCTACGTCGACCATCTCGTAGGTCATGCGACAGGGCTGGGCGCAGAGTCCCCGGTTCGCGCTGCGCCGCCCGATGAACGATGACATCAGGCACTGCCCGGAGTAGCAGATGCAGAGCGCGCCGTGGACGAAACACTCGACCTCGACGGCCTGCTCAGCCGCGACCGCCGCCAGAACGCGGATCTCATCGATGCCCAGCTCGCGCGCCAAGGTGACGCGGCGCACTCCCAGCTCCGCGAAGGCCCGGACCTGCGCCGCAGAGTGCACGTTGGCCTGCGTCGAGACATGGACCCGCGCCTCCGGCAACAGCTCACGGAGCAGGGCGACCGTCCCCAGGTCCTCGACGATGAAGGCGTCGACTCCCGCCGCCCACGCGCAGGCTGCCAGCTGTAACGCTGCCTCGACCTCGTCGGGCAGGATCGTGATGTTGAGCGTCAGGTAGACGCGGGCGCCCTGTGCGTGCGCCAGACGGCAGAGCTCCGGCAGGTCCTGCGCGTGGAAGTTCTTCGCACCTCGCCGCGCGTTGAGCTCGCCTGCGCCAAGATAGACCGCATCGGCGCCCGCGCCCAGCGCGGCCAGAAAGGCCGCTCGGTCTCCTGCGGGGGCCAGCAACTCTGGAGTCGGGAACGTGATGGAGTACCTCGATCATTACAAACGGACTGATGACAGATGCAGGTATCTGATGCCCTGCACGACCGTCCCTATTATAATGGAGCTTAGCTCTTCGCACGCGTACTGCAACGCGTGTGTTTGAGAACCGTAGTCTGTCTGGGAGTGATATGTCCTACACTGGTCGTAGCCTGCGAAGGAACCATCGACGTCATCAGAGCAAGATAAGGGTCGTTATCGGGATTCTTATCTCGCTGCTGCTGATCGCCAGTCTGACGGGCGTCGCCGGCGCGGCCTATGTCAACAACGCCCTGAAGAGTCTGCCCAAGAACTGGAACAAACCCCACGCCTTTGACGCTCCACAGCCCACGCGGATCATCTCTGCGGATGGCAAACTGCTCGCGCGCATCTACCTCCAGGACCGTGAGAGCATCGAGGCGACCCAGATGGGCACCTATGTCCGCCGCGCGACGGTCGCGGTCGAAGACGAACGCTTCTACCAGCATGGCGGGGTCGATTCCATCGGCATCCTGCGCGCCGCATTATCCGGCAGCGGTGGCGGCTCGACTTTGACCCAGCAATATGTCCGTCAGACCATCCTCTCCAACGAGGCGACCAAGATGACGCTCGGACGCAAGGTCCGCGAGGCCTACCTCGCGACCCAGATGGAGAAGCGCTTCACCAAAGATCAGATACTGACCATGTACCTGAACACGGTCTACTACGGCGAAGGCGCCTATGGTGTCCAGATAGCCGCCCGGACCTACTTCGCGAAGAACGCCGCCGATCTGACCTTGCCGGAGGCAGCCCTGATCGCCGGGATGCCCCAGTTGCCCTCCAGGACCAGCCCCTATGATAACCCTGCGGCGGCGCTGGCACGTCGCAACGAGGTGCTCGACCGGATGCTCGTGAACCGCTACATCACGAAGAAGCAGTACGACGCGGCGGTCGCGACCCCGATCAAGCCGAAGCGTCTGCCCGAACCAGCCAACGGGATCTATGCCGCCCCCTACTTCGTCTCTGACGTCCTCAAGATACTCAAGAACGATCTCCACCTCAGCTATGCGCAGCGCACCGGTGGCGGCCTGACCGTACGGACCAGCCTGAACCTCACGATGCAGCAACAGGCTGAAGAGAGCGTCCATGACGCGATCGGCGACGAGGGCCCTGAGTGCGCGCTCACCACGATCAACCCGAAGAACGGCTTTGTCCAGGCGATGGTCGGCGGCAGGGATTTCGCGAAGAACCAGATCAACCTTGCGAACAACGTCGACAGTGCGACGCCTGGTCGTCAACCCGGCTCGACCTTCAAGGCCTTCACCCTGGCCACGGCTATCAACAACGGCCTGTCCCCGAACACCACGGTCAACGGCAGTGCTGTCACGATCCCAACGAGCGAACCGGGCGGCTGGAAGGTCGTCAACAGCGAAGGGCAGGCCTTTGGCCGTGTCTCGGTCGCGAACGCGACCTATAACTCGATCAACGGCGCCTACGCCCGCATCGAGATGGCCCTCGGCTCTCTTGACACGAAGTCGGCCAATGACAAGCGCAACGTCGAGATCGGGGCCCAGATGGTCTCTGATACTGCGAAGAAACTGGGAGTGACCTCGCTGCCCCTGCCCCCCAATCCCTCCCTGACCCTGGGCGGCGACGCCGTCACGGTCCAGGACATCGCCAGCGGTTTCGCGACCTTTGCCGCGGGCGGCGTCTATCACAGGCCGGTGAAGATCGCTTCGATCACCGATCGCAACAACAAGGTCATCTATGATTGGTCCAAGGACCCGAAGAACGCGCCGAAGCAGGTCCTGAGCCCCTCGGTCAACTACGCCGTGGTCAAGGTCCTGCAGGGTGTCGCACAGTATGGGACGGGAACCCCCGGCTGCGTCTACTCACGTCAGATGGCCGCCAAGACCGGCACCACGGACGACAGCGCCAACGTCTGGTTCACGGGATTCACCCCCAACTTCTGCACCTCGGTCTGGCGCGGCTGGCGCGACAACAACGACACGGTCTATATCAACGGGGGGATGGCCTACGGGGGTCCTGCCTGTGGACCGATCTGGAAAGACTACGCAGAGAAAGTCTTCGAGAACCTGCCTGCCGAGGACTTCCAGACGGCCCCTGAGCCGACCTACAGCAGTAGCAAGTTCCTCTTCTACAACAACGGTGACCCCAAGAAAAAGAAGAGCACCGAGGCCAGCAGTACCGCTTCGGGCGTTCCCTCACAAGACGGAGACCAGGACAGCAGTGGAGTACCCAGCTACATAGGGCAGAACTACCAGACCGCCTTCGACGCCTTCACCCAGGCGGGCTATACCGTCGTCTGGATCCAGCAGGCCTCTTCCGCCCCGCGGGGGACGATCATCGCCCAGTCGGTCAACGGGAACACCGTGACCCTGACCGTCAGTCTGGGCGGAGGCTAGAGCTCAAGCTCCGCGCGATCGGCCGCGAGGCGGGCCTCGCTCGCTTCAAGCTGCAACGCGACCATCTCCGGTCCCGTGGCGCCCTCGCTTCGCTTCAGCGCGATGCCCGCGCGCGGGTCGAGAAGATCCATCGCCTCCTGATCGAAGGCGGGATGGAAGGCCCGCAGCTCATCCAGCGACAGCTGTTCAAGCGACAGACGGTTCTGCTTGACGGCGTACAGGACGACATTGCCCATGATCTCATGAGCCTGACGGAAGGGCACGCCCGCGCGCTGGACCAGATAGTCCGCAAGATCGGTGGCCGCCGCGAAACCACGCGTGGCCGCCGAGCGCATGCGACTCGTATGGAAGTGCGCCGTGCGCAACATCCCCGTGAGTATCCGCAGCGAGTCTGCCACCGTATCAAGCGCGTCGAAGAGCGGCTCCTTGTCCTCCTGCATGTCCTTGTCATAGGAAAGCGGAAGACCCTTCATGACCGTGAGCAGAGCCATCAGGTCCCCGTAGACGCGCCCCGACTTGCCCCTCACCAGCTCAGCGAAATCGGGGTTCTTCTTCTGTGGCATGATCGAGGAGCCCGTCGCGTAGCTGTCAGCAAGCGTCACGAAGCCGAACTCGGTCGAAGACCAGAGCACCAGCTCCTCGCAGATACGGGACAGATGCATCTGGCAGACCGCGCTCGCGTAGAGTGCGTCCAAAACGAAGTCGCGATCGCTGACCGCATCAAGCGCGCTGATCATCACGGTCGAGAACCCGAGCTCGGCGGCCGTCATCTGGCGATCGATCCCATAGCTCGTACCGGCCAGGGCCGCCGAGCCCAGGGCGGAGGCATCCGCTGCGTCGCGAGCTGCCTTAAAGCGTATGAAGTCACGGGCGAACATCTGGACATAGGCCGAGAGATAGTGCGCCAGAAGGATCGGCTGGGCACGCTGCATGTGGGTATAGCCCGGCAGAAGGACCTTCTGGTTGCTGCGTGCTGTCTCCAGCAACACTTCGCGCAGCTCACAGAGCAGCGGCAGGTGTTCACTGCTCAGCTGCCGTTTCACCCACAGGCGCAGGTCGCTCGCCACCTGGTCGTTGCGGCTCCGCCCGGTATGCAGCCGGCCTCCCAGCTCACCGACACGTGCGGTCAGCTCAGACTCGACGAGCATGTGGATGTCCTCGATATGCTCGCCCGGCGCCAGCTTGCCCGCCTCGATGTCGGCCCGGATACCGGTCAGACCGGCGATCAGCTGCTCGGCTTCCTCGGATGTGATGATCCCGCAGCGCCCCAACATGCGCGCATGCGCGATCGAGCCGTCGATGTCTTCGCGCCAGAGCCGCTTGTCGACGGGCAGTGAAGCGCCAAAGCGCTCCACCTCCTCGGAAGGCAGGGACTCGAAGCGCCCACCCCAGGCCGCCTCACTCGCTGATGAGGCAGCCTGAACGATGCGGACCGTATCCACGTCCGCCGGACGACTGGTATGCTGATCATGGGCGCCTCGAGCTCTGTCAGATGCCCGGAACTCTTCTTCTTTCACACCTGATCTCCTTAGAAACCCGACGAGTGCAGACTCGACCAGGTCCGCAGCGGCAGACCATGGATCTCGATGAAGCCCTTCGCCGCATCGCGGTTGAAGCTGTCGCCCTCGTCATAGGTCGCCAACTTGTAGTCGTAGAGCGCCCAGGGGCTGCGCCGCCCGCACACCGTGATGGAGCCTTTGAAGAACTGGAGGCGTACCTCCCCGTCCACGTACTGCTGGGTCGCCTCGATGAAGCTGTCCAGCGCCGCCTTCAGCGGGCTGAACCACAGGCCGTTGTAGACCAGCTCGGCCCACTTGTGTTCCAGGTCGAGCTTGTAATGGGCCACGTCGCGATCGAGGCAGATGTCCTCGAGCGCCTTGTGGGCGGTCAGCAGCGCGATGGCCGCCGGGACCTCATAGATCTCATGGGACTTCAGCCCGACGAGGCGGTTCTCGATCATGTCGATGCGCCCGCAGCCATGCAGGCCGCCGATCTCTGTCAGGGTGTTGATGAGCGTCAGGAGATCCATCTTCTGGCCGTCAAGAGCGACCGGGAGGCCCGCCAGGAAGCTCAGGGTGACTTCCTGGGGTTTGTCCGGTGTATCCGGACCCTCCGGATCGTTGGTCAGCCCGAAGATGTCAGCAGGGGGCGTCACCCAGGGGTCCTCCAGGATCCCGCACTCGATCGTCCGGCCAAAGAGGTTGTCGTCGACCGAATAGGGACGCGCCTGCGTCACGGGGATGGGGATGTCGTGCTCCTCTGCATAGGCGATCTCGTCAGCGCGCGTGAGCAGATCCCACTCGCGCACCGGGGCCAATACCTGAAGCGTGGGGTCGAGCGCCGCGCAGGCGACGTCGAAGCGGACCTGATCGTTACCCTTGCCGGTGCATCCGTGAGCGATGAAGCCGGCTCCCCGGGCGTGTGCCTGGTCGACGAGGTGTTTGACCATGAGCGGGCGCGACAGGGCGGAGACAAGCGGGTACTTGTTCTCATAGAGTCCGTTGGCCTTGATAGCCTTGGTGATGTAGTTCTCGGCGAACTCATGGCGCAGATCAAGGACCTGCGCTCCGTAAGCGCCGATGGTCAGCGCCTTCTTCTCGATCTGATCCAGGTCCTCGGTCTTATCCTGACCGACGTCGAACACGGTCGCGATGACCTCGACGTCGTAGTGCTCCTGGAGCCATTTGATCAAGACGGAGGTATCAAGCCCCCCCGAATAGGCGAGTATACAAGTCTTCTGTGACATACGATGATCCTTATGATCGACCTGACTGACGAACAGTCAGAGAGCGGACAGGTATGCGGTTCACGTTTGCTATCGGATGGAGAGGTGGAGGTAGGAGTCGATCTTCTCCCGGAGGCTGGTCGCCGTCACATCCGTGTCGCAGACCACGAGCACGGTGTTGTCTCCGGAAACGCTGCCGTAGACCCCATCGATCGCCGCATGGTCGAGCGCGGCCGCCACGACGGGCGCAGAGCCCCCCTGTGACTTGATGATGACGAAGTTCCCGGCCTGCAGGACCTCAAGAACAAGCTCCGAGACCATCCGCATCAGATGCAGGTCCTCGCGAAGGACGTAGATGCCGCCCGGAAGCTTTTTCAGCTGAAGGTCAGTGACATCGCGCGAGACCGTCGCCTGGGTCACGGAGTACCCTTTCTCGGCAAGGATCTTCACCAGGGCGCCCTGCGTCCGGATCTCACCGTTACGGATGAGCTCCTTTATGACTTCCTGACGTCCTTTACGCGCTTTCATCTTTCTTCCTTCCTGCCTGATTCCCTGACGGACTCACGTCTCAACGTTGCGAACACCGGATCTGACGTCCTACCGTTCGAAACGCCGATGTCGACTTCGATCACATGAACCGCACATGCGCCTGAGCGAACACCGGCGTGCTTCGTCGCGCACGTCGTCGCTCCCACAAGCTGGAGACCCAAAGGGCCGGATGTTCTGTCAGGTATACATTCTTCATAACTGGTTTATTATTGTCTCATACTTCTCACTGATTGCAAGTATCAACAGTTACGAAAATAAACTGGGGCGGCTCTTGAGAGCCACCCCAACTTCGATCTCTGGTGCACCGTGAAGGGTTCGAACCTTCGACCTTGGGATTAAGAGTCCCCTGCTCTGCCAGCTGAGCTAACGGTGCGCATAAGCGAGAACCTAGTATAGTCTAATCGCTTTCCTCTGTCCAACTGTTCAGATAGCGCTCCTGTTCGGGGGTGAGTGCGTCCATCGCCACACCCAGGCTGGAGAGCTTCAGGTCCGAGATCTGGTACTCAAGATCTTCGGGCATGTCATAGACGGCAGGCGCGAGCGTGCCTTTCTTCGCCAGCATCCACTCGGCCGCCAGGGCCTGGGTCGCGAAGCTCATGTCCATGACCGATGCCGGATGCCCCTCGGCGCAGCTCAGGTTCACCAGTCTCCCCTGTGCCAGGAGATAGAAGCGACGCCCATCTGGCATCCTGAACTCCTCGACCAGCGGTTTGACCTCTTCATATGACACCGCATGCTCGCGCAGCCAGTCGATGTTGATCTCGACATCGAAGTGGCCCGAGTTCGCAAGGATCGCGCCGTCCTTGAGGTTGACGAAGGCTGCCTCATCGATCACATGCCAGTTGCCGGTCACCGTCACCCAGACGTCAGCATGGCGAGCAGCCTCGGCCGCCGGCATGACCTCACAGCCATCCATGACCGCCTCAAGAGCCGCCAGACTGTCGACCTCGCAGGCGATGACCCGCATCCCCATGCCCTTGGCGCGCAGGGCGAGACCCTTGCCACACCAGCCATAGCCGCTCACTACGAGGGTCCGACCCGCCATCAGGCGGTTCGTCGCGCGGATGATGCCGTCAAGCGTCGACTGCCCGGTCCCATAACGGTTGTCGAAGAAGTGTTTGGTCTTGGCGTCGTTGACGGCCATGATGGGGTACCTGAGCGCCGCATCGTTTTCCATCGCGCGCAGGCGGATGACCCCGGTGGTCGTCTCCTCAGTACCACCGATTATCTCTGGCAGTTGATCTGCGAAGTCCGCGTGGATGCGGCTGACCATGTCGCAACCATCGTCCATCGTCATCTGGGGATGCGTCGCGATCACGGCGTCGATGTGACCGCGATAGGTTGCCTCGTCCTCTCCCCTGATCGCATGGACCGCGACGCCGTAGTACTCGACGAGCGCCGCAGCGACATCATCCTGGGTCGACAGCGGGTTGCTCGCGCAAAGCGTCACCTCCGCTCCGCCGGCTACCAGCGTCCGCATGAGATTGGCGGTCTCCGTCGTCACATGCATGCAGGCGCCGATACGGATGCCCTGCAGGGTATGCTCGGCGGCGAAGCGCTCCCGGATGGCCGCCAGGACCGGCATGTCAGCGTCGGCCCACTCGATACGGGCGCGCCCCGCGACAGCTTGGCCAAGGTCCTTCACATCATGATCCATCGATACTCCTTTTTCAGACGATCGTCGTAGTCATCGTAACACAAGGCTTGATCCTGGCAGCACGAACTGAACGTTCGCTGGCAAGGCGCCGCAGACCGTGGCGAACGTTCAGTTCGTGCTGGTACCGGTGACCGGGATCTTCGCGAGATCCCAGTCCTGCCCGACCACCACCTGCAGCTCTGTTGAGAAGTTCTGCAAGCCGCTGTCCTTGACGACCTTGGTCCCGGGCATCAGACACGCAGCGACGCTTTGTGCCGCCGCCACATCCGTCTTATAGTACACATAGCTCTGCTGGTACACGGATTGGTTCTCGGTGTTACCCACGGTACCGACGTTGAAACCATGCGCCAACAGTATCGAGGACGCCTGCTTCGCGATGCCCGCACGCTGGGTGCCGTTGAGCACGGTGACCGTGATCTTCGCAGGATCAAGTTGCGCGACCGGCTTCTTCTCGGGGGCATTGAAGGGGACCTCTGCAGCGAACTTGTTCAGGATGGTCGTCATGCCTGCGACATCGGGTTCAACATAGGGCGAGATCCACTCACCGGGCAAAGTGGTCGTGTACAGATGATCTGACTTAAGCCCTTTGAAGACCGTGGCCAGGTCCATCAGATCCCCCAGGCTCATGTCCGTCGTCACATAGCGCGAGGAGGTGTTCACAACACTGAGCAGATGCGACTTCGGGGTCGAGGACAACTGATCGACCAGGGACTTGAAGAACAGCTGCTGTACCTTCATGCGCGTGAAATCCCCGTCCGCATAGGTATGGCGACTTCTCATCAGCGTCAGCGCATGGGCTCCGTCAAGTATCTGGACTCCCGCATCGATGACTGAGGCGGTCTTGCCTTTGGAGTAGTCAGCCTGTGGGTCGTCGATGGCCTGAGGTACGTCCATCTTGATCCCTCCCAGAGCATCGATGACGTTCTCGAAACCCACGAAATCGACGGTCATGACGTGGTTGACCGGCTGACCGGTCAGCTGCTCGACCGTCTTGATGGCAAGCGGCTCCTGCCCATAGGCGAAGGCCGCATTGATCTTGTCGGTCCCGTAGCCGTCGATCTCTGCCTTGTAGTCACGGGGGATCGAGACCATCCAGACCTTCTTCTTCTTCGGGTCGACACGGGCAAGTATCATCACATCGCTGCGCCATGCGGTGTCTCCGGGGCGCTTGTCTCCCCCCATAAGAAGGATGTTGAAGGGCTGTCCGGACGCCACGGTGTGAGTGATGGCGCCTCTGACGTCCTTACCGCTCTGCTTGTTCCGATACAGTTTGCCCTGCAGGTTGTTGTAATAGAATCCGGCGCCCGCAGCAGCTGCGATCAGGAAGACGCCGATGGCGCCCAGGATAAGAACAAGGCGGCGACGCGAACGCTTGCGGCGACGATCCCGCTCCGCCATCAGGCGGGCAGGCGCCGACTCAAGCTGAGAGGAGGTCGCCAGACCCGTCGTGCTGAGCGAGGAGCGTGCCGCCTCGCGCCTGATGCGCGAGCCGTCAGCGGCCGCAGCGCTCTTGCGCCGGGACAGGCCCTTCGTGCCTATCGTGTTCTCGAACTGCTCGCGAGCACGTCTGTCCCCGCGCTGGGAGTGTTTCCCCATACCATGAACTCTTTTCTGTTTCGTTTCCCAAGACGCTATCGAATACAAAGACGCAGATCAGGGTCGCGAACGACCTTATCCAGTATGCCCGAAAACGCTTCTTACTGACGCCCCTGTGTGGGACTTGTTACCTGGAGATCGCAGAAGGTCCACAGTATATCCACAGGCGGATCGATCAATCCTGCCCGCTGTGACGTTCGATCCTTGCCCCCAGCGAGAAGAGTTTCTCGCAGAAGCCCTCGTAGCCACGATCGATGTGGAAGACGTCATGGACCGTCGTTGTTCCTTCCGCGACCAGGCCGGCGAGGACCAGCGCCGCTCCCCCGCGCAGATCGGGGCAGCGCACCGCTGCTCCCGAAAGTTCCGCTCCCCCCTTGACGAGGGCGTAATGCCCCTCGATCGAGATGTCGGCGCCCATCCGGCCCAGCTCGTCAGCGAACATGAAGCGGTTCTCGAACACGTTCTCCGTGATGATCGACGAGCCCTGCGCAACGGCGCAGGCGGCCATGAACTGAGCCTGCAGGTCAGTCGGAAAGCCCGGGAAGGGCAGCGTCTGTATATCGACCGCCCGCAGTTGGTCAGAGGCGCGCACAAGGATGCTGCTGGCGCCCCGCTCCACGACCGCGCCCATCGCTTCAAGCTTGCGCAGGACGATCTCGAGGTGTTCCGGAACGATCCCCGTGACCTCGACCTCGCCTCGTGTCATCGCGGCGGCGGCCAGGAAGGTGCCGGCCTCGATACGATCCCCGATCACCGCATGACAGACCTCATCGAGCTTCGTCGTCCCGGTGATCGTCAGCTCAGCAGTCCCCCTGCCATCGATCGTGACCCCCGCCTCGACAAGGAAGTCAAGAAGATCGGTGATCTCCGGCTCGCGCGCAGCATTGCGGATGACCGTGGCGCCCCGGCTGAGCGCTGCCGCCATGATGAGGTTCTCTGTCGCGCCGACGCTGGGGAACTCAAGAAGGACCTCCGCGCCTCGTAAGCCCGCTGCCGGGGACCTGACCTCGATATAGCCGTGGCGGATCTCCACCTCAGCCCCCAGGGACTGGAGACCGGCGATGTGCATGTCGATCTTGCGTGAGCCGATGTTGCAGCCCCCCGGCAGAGCGACGCGGGCCTCACCGCAGCGACCTGCCAGAGGCCCCAGGACCGCCGTCGAGGCGCGCATCTGTGCCACCAGCTCATAGGGAGCGGTCGTCGAGGTGATCGTGCTGGCGTCCAGGGTCAGCTCATGCGGCGCGCTCCAGTCCACCCGCACCCCCAGAGCGCGCAGTACCGCGCACATGACCTCGACGTCAGCGATACGGGCGACGTTGCGCAGAACGGTCACCCCTTCGATCAGGACCGAGGCGGCCATCAGCTTCAGAACGGAGTTCTTCGCTCCGCACGCCTCGATACTCCCGGAGAGCGCCGGGGAACGATCTATGGTGATGTAGTCTGCCATACCTGTCTTTCAGTCCGCAAGAAACGGGCCGCGAGTCTCACGAAAGCGACGCCAGCGAGCGCGCCCAGCGCATGTCAGTGATGCAGGAGCACCGTCAGGACACAGCTGAGCCAGTCCATCTCACGCTGGAGATCACTGCGGGCATCGATGTGTTCACTGTCATCGGGAAGCGCGTCTCGCTCGGACTTGAGGGCATCGAACTGGGCCTGCAGATCCGCGCGGTCCAGGCCTTTGATGGCCAGAGCGCGGTCCGTCAGCACGGTCACCTGATCGAGGGCGACCTGAAGATAGCCACCCTGCAAAGCGTAGACCTCCACTTCGCGATCGGTGGTGTCCATCGTCAGGCGCAACTCGCCACTGCCCAGCTCGCACACCATCGGCGCGTGCATCGGCAGGATGCCGAACTCACCAAGAGGAGATGTCGCGACGACTTGTCGAACCTCGCCAGAGTACAGCGTCTGCGTCGGCGTGACGACATCGACGAGTAGAGTTCCAGGCATATCAGGTCCTCTCTTACGCCGAGGCCTTCATCTGCGCTGCACGCTCGATGACGTCATCGATCGTCCCGACATAGCGGAAGGCTTGCTCGGGCAGATCGTCATGCTTGCCGTCGACGATCTCAGCGAAACTGCGGATCGTGTCCTCAAGCTTGACGTAGACGCCGGGATTACCCGTGAACTGCTCGGCCACATGGAAGCTCTGCGAGAGGAACTGCTCGATCTTGCGCGCCCGCGAGACCGTCAGCTTGTCCTCTTCGGAAAGCTCGTCCATACCAAGGATCGCGATGATGTCCTGCAGGTCCTTATAGTGCTGCAGAGTCTCCTGCACGGCGCGCGCGACCCGATAGTGCTCCTCGCCCACGATCTGTGGGTCAAGGGCGCGTGACGTCGAGTCGAGCGGGTCCACCGCCGGATAGATGCCCTTCTCAGAGATCGCACGCGACAGCGTGGTCGTCGCATCCAGGTGAGTGAAGGCGGTCGCCGGGGCCGGGTCGGTCAGGTCGTCTGCCGGCACGTAGATCGCCTGCACCGAGGTGATCGAGCCGGTCGTCGTCGAGGTGATGCGCTCCTGCAGCGTACCCATCTCCGTGGCAAGCGTAGGCTGGTAGCCCACAGCCGAGGGCATACGACCGAGCAGGGCCGAGACCTCAGAACCTGCCTGGGTGAAGCGGAAGATGTTATCGATGAAGAGGAGCACGTCCTGACCCTCGTCGCGGAAGTACTCGGCCTCGGTGAGTCCCGCCAGGCCGACGCGCAGACGGGCGCCCGGTGGTTCGTTCATCTGACCATAGACCAGGCAGGTCTTGTTGATGACGCCTGACTCGCTCATCTCGTTGAAGAGGTCGGTACCCTCACGCGTGCGCTCCCCCACCCCGGTGAACACCGAAGTGCCGCCGGATTCCTGGGCCAGGTTGTTGATGAGTTCGAGGATGACGACGGTCTTTCCGACGCCAGCGCCTCCGAAGAGCCCGGTCTTACCCCCCTTGATGTAAGGCTCAAGCAGGTCGATGACCTTGATGCCCGTCTCGAAGATCTCCGTCGAGGGCTCCAGCTCCGGGAACTCCGGCGCCGGACGATGGATGGGATACCAGTCGGAGATATCCTCCGGCATCGGCTTCTCGTCCACCGGCTGGCCCATGACGTTCCAGATGCGACCCAAGGTCGCCTTACCGACCGGCATCATCATCGGCTTGCCGGTATCGGTGACCTCGAGACCGCGCTGCAGGCCATCAGTCGAAGACATCGCGACTGCGCGTACGATGTCACCGGGCAGATGCTGCTGCACCTCGCAGATGGTCTCGACGTGACCGATCGGCGTGTCCGCCTCGATCTTGAGCGCGTTGTAGATGGCAGGCATCGTCTCGGGCGTGAACTGGATGTCGACGACCGCGCCGACCACGCTTACGATCTGTCCTGTGTTCATAGACATGTCCTTCTCTTCTGCTAGTTATCTTCCAGGGCGGCCGCCCCGCCGACGATCTCGGAGATCTCGGTCGTGATGGCGCTCTGACGTGCGCGGTTAAACGACCGCGTGAGTGTTTGTATCATATCGGAGGCGTTATCGGTCGCGGCTTTCATGGCGGTACGGCGCGCCCCGTGCTCAGACTCGGCGGACTCAAGCAGATAGCCGAAGATCACCGCCTCGACATAGGTCGGGATCAGGTTCCTGAGCACCTCTTCACCCGAAGGATCGAAGATGTACTCGAGCGAGCGGCGCTTCTTCTCCGCCGCCTCATCAGCAGAGTCCTCGTCTTCGATGACGACGGGCAGAAGCGTCACGACCTCGGGTACCTGACGCGCCACATTGACGAAGTGATTATAGAATATCTCTACCCTGTCAAGCGTTCCTTCAGTATATTCGCGGATGACACGCGCGGCGAGCGTCTGGGCGTCGACGAAGACCGGAGACCCCGTGTTGCCGGTGATGCTCAGTTCAGGCGTGATACCACGATACTGGAAGTAGCTGTGCGCCTTGCGCCCATAGCAGACGAGCTCGACTTCGAGCCCGTCGGCCAGCGCGCGCGCACGAGCCTGCTCCACCATGTGGATGATGCCCGCGTTGAAGCCACCGGCCTGACCACGGTCGCTTACGACCGCCACCATCATGACCCGCTTGCATACGGGATGCTCCTCAAGCAGCGGATGGGCGACCCCCGTACCGGCCCGGCGCAAATCCGAAAGGATATGGCGAAGGGCCACGGTGTAGGGGTGGGCCGCCTCAGCTTTGTTCTGGGCGCTGCGGATCTTCGCGGTCGAGACCATCTCCATCGTACGAGTCACCTGACGCGTCGACTGGATAGCCGTGATACGGCCTTTGATCTCTTTGAGGTTGGCCATCAGTCCGTGCCTCCGGACAGATCGGCGTATGCGCGGATCGCGTCTGTCAGCGCTTTCTCAAGTTCGTCGTCAAGCTTCTTCTGATCGACGATCCTCTTGAGCAGATCAGCGTTGGACAGACTCAGGTGCTCCAGCAGACCATCACGGAAAGCAGGTACCTGCTCAGGTTCGATGGTGTCCATGAAGCCCTGGTTCGCAGCGAAGATCGCAACGACCTGCGCCTCGACCGGCAGCGGAGCGTAACGGGGCTGCTTGAGCAGCTCGACGACGCGCGCACCGCGGGCCAGCGTCTGCTTGGTCGCGTCATCAAGATCGGAGCCGAACTGAGCGAAGGCGGCCATCTCGCGATACTGCGCCAAGTCAAGGCGCAACGAGCCCGCCACCTGCTTCATGGCTTTGATCTGTGCGTCTCCACCAACACGAGATACCGAGATGCCCGGATTGATAGCGGGACGTACCCCCTGGAAGAAGAGGTCCGACTGCAAGAATATCTGACCGTCGGTGATCGAGATGACGTTAGTCGGGATGTAGGCTGACACATCGCCTGCCTGCGTCTCGATGATCGGCAGTGCCGTCAGTGAGCCGGAGCCGTTCTCGTCAGAAAGTTTGACGGCGCGCTCGAGCAAGCGCGAATGCAGGTAGAAGATGTCGCCGGGATAGGCCTCGCGTCCCGGAGGACGACGCAGGGTCAGCGACATCTGGCGATAGGCCACCGCCTGCTTGCTCAGATCGTCATAGATGCAGAGCACGTGGCGCCCTGGATTGCTCGCGGAGGCGGGCTTGCCATCAGCACCGTTATACATGAAATACTCACCCATGGCGCAACCGGCCATCGGGGCGATGTACTGCATCGGCGCCGCATCTGACGCGGGCGCAGAGACCACGATCGTCTTATCCATGACGCCATATTTCTCGAAGGTCTCGACGATGCTGGCCACCGTCGACGCCTTCTGTCCGATGGCGATATAGACACACAGGACGTCGGAGTCCTTCTGGTTGATGATCGTGTCGATCGCGATAGCGGTCTTGCCGATCTGACGGTCACCGATGATGAGCTCGCGCTGACCGCGACCGATCGGGATCATCGAGTCGATGGCAAGAAGGCCTGTCTGCAGTGGTTCGCACACACCTTTGCGCTGGATGATACCCGGCGCTTTGAACTCGACCGGACGACGCCCGTCGTAATCGATCGGGCCCTTGCCGTCGATCGGGTTGCCCAGCGGCGATACGACACGTCCCAGCATGCCCTCGCCGACAGGAACGTCCACCAGGCGTCCGGTGCAACTGACAAGATCGTTCTCTTTGACCTTGTCGACATCGCCCATCAGCACGGCGCCGATCTCTTCCGGGTTCAGGTTCAACGCCAGACCCGAGACGGTGGAACCATCACTGCAGGCGAACTCCAGAAGCTCGCCCTGCATCGCTTTTCCCAACCCGGTCACGCGGGCGATACCGTCGCCGACCTGGATGACCGTCCCTACCTCACGAACACCGAAGTCAGGCTTGAAGTCGTCGATGCCCTGGATAAGATCGCCGGAAGCACCCGAAGCGCCTCCAGCCTGCTGTGTCACTAACGTAGCTTCGAGATCTTGCAACTGGGCTTTCAGCGAGCTGTCGACCAGGCGGTCGCCCACCATGATCTTCATCCCAGCAAGAAGAGACTCGTCGACGCGCTCGTCAAGAACGACCGGCGCGCCAGTCTCTTGCGAAAGCCTGTCAGCGAGCGCGCTGCGCTCGCCTTCGCTCAGAGGAAAAGCCGTCACCACTTTAGCAACAAGCGTTGTAACGCTGTCGTTAGTTGTCATTGAAGCTACCCATCTCTGCGAAATACTTGCTTGTTAATCCGTTCGCCTGACCAGCGTCAAGCTTGCTGCCGATGAGTTTCGCCGCGATAGCCACCGCAGCTTCGGCAGTCTGCTTTTGGATGTCGGCCGCTGCTTCTCGCTTCATCGTCTCTGCGGCGATCTTCGCCTGCTCAACGATCGCCTTGGCCTCGGCCTTGGCGTCAGCGACGATCTTCGCGCTTTGCTCAGCAGCCATCGCCCGCGCCTCGTCGGTGATGGTCGCAGACTCGCTGCGTGCCTCGGCAAGCTTCGCCTTGTACTCGTCGAGGATATTCTCGCTCTCAAGCTTCGCTTCTTCGGCGACTTTCAGCGAGTTCTCGATAGTCGCGGCACGGTTGTCAAGCGCCTTGATGATCATCGGCCAACCGAACTTGCCCAACACGAGGATGACCACGAGAAACGCGATCAACATCGGGACGAACTCGCCCAGCGGCGGGACGATCGGAGACTGCAGAATGGACGTTGGACCGCCTGCCGCCGCACCCTCGGCCGCGAACGCGACCGAAGGCAGCGCCAGACAGACCAGAAGCGCCGCACTCAGTAATGCTTTCTTTTTCATAAGGGTTGATCTCCTCGTCTTCTCAAGTGGCAGATGGTTATTTGATCAGACCAAGGACGAAGCCCAGAAGGGCCAGCGCCTCGATGAAGGCTGCTGCCAGGATGAAGATCGTCTGAACGGTGCTGGACACCTCAGGTTGGCGCGCCATCGCCTCGGTGGTCTTCGCGCCCACGAAACTGATACCCAGCGCTGCGCCGATAACGACGAGACCATAAAACAGAAGAGCCATGAGTATATTCCTTCCTTCAGTGCCACTACTTCAGCGGCACCTGTCATTGCCGGGAGCCCCGGCCTTACTTCCTAGTGTGAGCTGACCGACGAATCGATATAGACCGCCGACAACAGCACGAACACGTACGCCTGCACGAACGCAACGACGAACTCCAAGAGATACATGGCGATCAACAGGATCAGCCATGCCGGCGATGCGACTGCGGTAGCCGCCTTGCTGTTGAACAATCCCATGAAGAACAGTTGCGTCAAGATCGAGAAGATCCCCAACACGATGTGCCCGGCATACATGTTCGCGAAAAGACGCAAGGCATGCGTGATCGGACGCAAGAGCATGGAGAACAGCTCGATGATGAAGACGATCGGCACGATCGGCTTCGGGAGCCCGTGCGGGACGATCCCCTTGATGAAGCCCCAGCCTCCCTTGACTCTGATCCCCGTGATCGTTGCGTACAGGAACACGAAGATGCCGAGCGCGAACGTTCCTCCGATGGTCCCCGTACCCGGCTTACAACCAGGAATGAGGCCGATCAGGTTATTGACGAGAACGAACAAGAACACGCTGCAGAGAAACGCTACGTACTTATGCGGATCCTTCTTGATGATCGAGGCGACTCCGTTGCGGATGAAATCCACCAGGAACTCGATCACATTGATGAAGCGGCCCTTAGGCACGAGCGCGGCCTTCTTCTTCGCAGCGAACACGATGACGATGGCTACCACGCACGCGATCAGAAAGAAGACCAGGTACTGCGATGCCGCGACTTGCGTGATGCCCATCTTGACCGGATGCTCGCCGTTGCCCGTAACTGACTGCGGCGCCAGCGATCCGATCAGATGTGTGACGTGCTCGCCCAACAACTTGATGGGTGAGTATGCTTCACTTGCTGACATTCAACCCTCCTTTACTAGACTCGACGCTTTAACTGACGGATACCTGGCAGAGCGCTGATGAACAGTGAGATGACATAGCTTACGATGGTCACCAGGCCGAACCATACGAAAGCGTGAGAGGCGAGAAGGAAGTATCCATAGATGACTCCCATGCCGAACAGCAGGGCGATGAAATTGCCCGCCATCATGTAGGGCCAACGCTTGAGCGCTTCGCCCGATCTTTCCAGCTTGGGAAGCATGACGACGATCGCCATCATCACCAAGCCGGCGATGAGTCCCAGAGCGACGGCAATAAGCGGGTTGTCGAGAATGATCGATCCTGTCTTTCTGACATGCCTTCAGGCATGTCACCAACATACCCCTCTGATGATAGCGTGACCGGAGCGTCACCTGCAATACTGAAATGAAAGAAAAACGAAAGACCTTGGTTCATTTATGATGCCGCGCTGAGTCGTAGAGACCCAGAAACCAGATGATCAGCCCCGTAACGACGAGGAATATGGCCAATGCGCTGATCTGGATCACCGAGGGAGTATGGCTGACACTGTAGGCGCCGACGCCCAGAAGCGCCGACCAGACATAGATGATGAGCACGGTCTGGCGCTGGGAGAAACCCCTCCCCAGCAGGCGGTGGTGGATATGATGACGATCCGCCGTCTCGATCGCCCTGCCATGACTCAGACGCCGCACGATCGCAGAGAAGGTATCGAAGACCGGCACCGCGACTATCAGCAGGGGAACAGCCAAAGCGATCGCAGCCGTCGTCTTCATGATCCCCATCATCGAGATGGTCCCCAGAAGAAATCCCAGGAGCAAGGCCCCCTCGTCTCCCATGAAGACGCTGGCCGGGTGGAAGTTGTAGCGCAAGAACCCGAGACAGGCGCCGATGACAAGAGCCGCCAGGATCACCGCGGTGGTCTGGCTCGTGCCCCGCGCAAGCAGGAGCATGGTGACCGCAGCGATGGCGCAGATCCCTCCGGCAAGCCCGTCAAGGCCGTCGATCAGATTGATGATGTTGGCGAAAGCGACCAGGAAGAAGACCGAGACCGGGATCGAGAGTATCCCGAGGTCCTGCACATGACTGACGCCGGGCGCCGTGATGAAGCCGATCCGCACCCCGCAGGCGACCGCCACGACAGCTGCCAGGACCTGGCCGGCGAACTTGAGGCGTGGAGACAGGTCGATCAGATCATCGATCAGGCCGGTCACATAGATGATCGTGGATCCGAGCAGGATCCCGACGAGCATCAGAGGGCGGATGTTCGCGCCGGAGAAGAATCCGTTCCAGCCGAACAGAAGCTCCCCTGCTAACTGGACTGCCGTGACCACCAGGATCGCGACGAACATCGCGCTCCCCCCCAGCTCCGGCGTCGGTCGGGAGTGGACCTTGCGTTCTCCGGGCTCGGTGACCCAGCCTCGTCTGAGCGCGAAGTCACGCATGACCGGCGTCAGGATGAAGCTGATGCACGCGGTAGCGACGATCAGCGCCAGGATGTGCGCGACGCTCACGAGGCCGGCTCCGCATCCCACCGGCGCAGACGGACACAGGCCTCCTCAAGCATCTCGCGTGATAACTCATCGGGATAGGCGCCCGAGAAGACGATCTCGACGATGCCCGCGTTGATCAGTATCTTCGCACAGAGGATGCAGGGCTGATGAGTGCAGTACAGGGTGGAGCCGACGACGGAGGTGCCGGATCGTGCCGCCTGGATGACCGCGTTCTGCTCGGCGTGGATCCCCCGACAGAGCTCATGGCGCTCGCCCGAGGGGATCTTGAGCTGATCGCGCAGGCAGCCGACCTCGTCGCAGTGACGCACTCCGGACGGCGTGCCGTTATAGCCGGTCGCAAGGATCCGTCGCTCCCGCACGATGACAGCGCCGATCTGGCGGCGCAGGCAGGTGGAGCGGGTCGCCACCTGGCGGGTGATCTCCATGAAGTACTCATCCCATGAGGGACGCTCATCAGGCATGTCAGTAATCCAGCTCCGGATACAGGGGGAAGCGAGCGAGCAGCTCTTCGACACGGGCGCGGATCTGGCCCAGGACGGAGGTGTCCTCGCGGGCGAACAGGGCGCGCCCGACCAGACTGCCGACCAGACGGGCCTCGTCTGCCCCGAAGCCACGCGTCGTGATCGCGGGCGTTCCTACGCGTACGCCGCTCGTGACAAAGGGGCTTTCCGGATCGCCGGGGATGGCGTTCTTGTTCGTCGTGATCCCGAGCTCCTCAAGAAGGTTCTGGGCCTCCTTGCCCGTGATGCCGGCCGGGCGCAGGTCGACGAGCAGCAGATGGTTGTCCGTACCGCCCGATATCAGGCGCAGACCCTCTTCTGCCATGGCCTCGCCCATGACCCGGGCATTGATGACCACCTGGTCGATGTAGGCCTTGAAATCGGGGCGAAGAGCCTCGCCCAGAGCCACGGCCTTCGCCGCGATGATGTGCTCGAGAGGACCGCCCTGGATCCCCGGGAAGACCGCCTTGTCGATACGCGCCGCCAGTTCGCCCGTGCAGAGTATCATGCCGGCACGCGGCCCGCGCAGGGTCTTGTGGGTCGTCGTCGTCACCACGTCAGCCCAGGGCACGGGCGAGGGATGGGCTCCGGTCGCGACCAGGCCGGCGATATGGGCCATGTCGACCATCAGATAAGCGCCCACCGCCTTGGCGATGGCCGCGAAGCGCTCGAAGTCGATGACGCGCGGGTAGGCTGAGGCGCCGGCGATGATCATCTTAGGACGCTCGGCGCGTGCCAGGCGCTCGACCTCGTCATAGTCGATCGTCTCTGTTCGGGGATCGAGACCGTAGCTGACGATGTCGAACCACTTGCCGCTGAAGTTCACCGGGGAACCGTGCGTCAGGTGTCCGCCTTCATCAAGGCTCATGCCCATGACCTTGTCCCCCGGCTCGAGCAGGGCGAAGTAGACCGCGAAGTTCGCCTGGGCGCCACTGTGCGGCTGGACGTTGGCGTGGTCAGCCGCGAACAGCTCACAGGCGCGCGCCCGTGCCAGGTCCTCGATCTCATCGACCGCCTCACAACCACCGTAGTAGCGTTTGCCTGGCAGACCCTCCGCATACTTGTTCGTCGGGACCGTGCCCATCGCCTCGAGCACGGGCAGGGACACGAAGTTCTCTGAGGCGATCAGCTCGATGGTCCGACGCTGACGGCTCAGCTCAGCGCCGAGCAGATCGGTCATGGCCGGGTCTGATTGTGAAAGATGGGTCAAGGTGCTCATAGAGGATCACTCCTGTTCTCAGCTGCGGTTATCTTGTCGATACGCCGTTGGTGGCGCCCCCCCTCGAAATCAGTGCTCAGGAAGATGTCGACGATCTCACGGTTGGTCTCCGGCGAGATGAAGCGCCCTGAAAGACAGAGCACGTTCGCGTCGTTATGCTGGCGGGACAGGCGGGCGGCGTTGGTATCGGTGACCGTGGCCGCATGGACGGAGCAGACCTTGTTCGCGGCGATGGCCATCCCGATGCCGGTCCCGCAGATGAGTATCCCGCAGTCAGCCTCGCCTGCAGCGACCGCACGGGCGACCGAAAGCGCGTAGTCCGGGTAGTCGACGGACTGACCGTTGGCCGGGGCCCCGAAGTCAAGGACCTGACGGCCCTCGCCCTCCAGGTAAGCACGCAGGGCCTCCTTCTGCTCAGCTCCCCCGTGATCGGCTCCCAGCGCGATCTTCATGCGCCCAGCGCCTCTTTGATCTGAGCTTCGGTGATACTGCCCTCGCGCGTGACCTGCGGCGCGTCTCCGGTGCAGACCACGATCGTCGAGCTGATGCCCTCGGCACAGTCGCCACCGTTCAGGACGCAGTCCGCAGCGTCGATGATGCGCTGTTCGATGTCCTCGAAACGGGCCGGGGCCGGCTTCTGGTGAGTGTTCGCGCTCGTCGCGAAAAGCGCCCCGCCCGCCGCAAGGATCAGCTTGCGGACGAGCTCGCTGTCCGCACAGCGAAGCGCGATGCTCCCATCCTCCTTCTTGCGGAACTCGGGCTTGACCCGATCTGAGGCCTTGACCACGATCGTGAGGGGGCCCGGCCAGAAGGTCTCCGCCAACTTCTTGGCATAATCCGGGATGTCCTTGCCGCCGACATAGAGATCGGTCGGCTTGCTGACCAACACCGGGATCGATATCCCGGTCTCGCGCCGTTTGATGTCGAAGAGCTCCTGCGCTCCGGTGGTCACGCTGTCGGACAGGACACAACACAGTCCGTAGACCGTATCGGTCGGAAGTAAAACGATGCCGCCTCCGCGCAGGACGGAAGCGGCATGGTTGACGATCTCATCTGATGGATCGCTCTGGTCTACATGGAACACCTGACCCATGATCACGGACCTCCTTAATCGGACGCTCTTGCGCGTAACCTGAGGAAGCGATCACGCCCCGTCAGGTCCGCAAGCACGTCGATGGACTCGTACACATCTAACTTTACCGCTTCTGCCGCCGCCTGCCTACTGTTATCTTGACCAAGTTCCATGATAAAGACACCATTGGCAGTTAAATGGCACAGCGCGTCTTTGATGATGCGCCGACAAACGTCCAGCCCGTCGGGTCCGGCGAAGAGCGCCGTGGCCGGCTCGAAGTCGCGGACCTCGGGCGGAAGCGTCTTTCTGTCCGCATCAGCGATGTAGGGCGGATTGCAGACGATCAGCTCGAAGCGCTCATCGGGGTCCAGCGCATCGAAGAGGTCTCCCTGGCGCAGGTCGATGAGATCCGCGAGACCGAGCGCCTCTGCGTTCTCGCGCGCGACGGCAAGCGCCTCAGCGCTGATGTCGGTCGCTGTGACCGGAACTCCGGCCTCGCTTGCGATCGAGAGCGCGACGCAGCCCGACCCGGTACCGAGGTCCAGCACCGGGAGTGCGGGTGACGTATCGGAACCCGCACGCGGGAAGCCGGCCGTAGGATCACCCGACAAAGCCCGCGTCTCGGAAACCGACCGAAGTGTCGGTTTCAGCGGGCGACTCGGGAAGCCGGAGGCCGAGCTGGGCTCCCGCGGCGGAAGTTCGATGCGTCGCCTGCGCTCCTGCCCAGACAGCGCTTCGAGGGCCAGATCGACCAGCACCTCGGTCTCGGGGCGCGGGATCAGCACCGCGGGCGTCACCTTCAGCTCGAGATGCCGGAAGGGCGCCCTGGCCGTGATGTACTGGAGCGGCTCGCCGGCAGCGCGGCGCGCCACGCCCGCGCGCAGATGGGCGCGCTCCTGAAGCGTAAGGGGCTGATCGAAACGGGTGTAGAGTTCCAGACGAGACAGGCCGCAGGCATCCTCAAGCAGCCATTCGGCGCTGCGGCGGGGATGCTCGTCACCGGCGCGGCCGAGGTAGTCGCGCGTCCAGTCAAGCGCGGCCATCACCGTCCAGCCCGCGTCTGCCACAGGTCCCCTACTCGCCTGCGGACAGCGCCAGGCGCTGTGCCCGGTCTGCGGCGATGAGCGCCTCGCACAGCGCCTGCAGGTCTCCGTTGATAAGTATCGTCTGATACGAGCCGCTCCAGCCGATGCGATGATCGGTCACCCGGTCCTGAGGGCCGTTGTAAGTCCGGATCTTCTCTGCGCGATCGCCGCGTCCGATCTGGCCGCGCCGCTCGTCGCCAAGCTCGCGCTGCTGACGCTCAAGCTCGGCCTCGTAGAGGCGCGCGCGCAGGACGCGCAGGGCTTCTTCGCGGTTCTGGATCTGCGACTTCTGGTTCTGGGACTGGACGACGAGTCCGGTCGGCAGGTGCGTGATGCGCACGGCCGAGTCGGTCGTATTCACGCTCTGGCCACCAGGCCCTGAGCTGCGGTAGACGTCGATGCGCAGATCCTCGTCGCGGATATCGATCTCGATCTCGTCGGCCTCGGGCAGGACCGCCACGGTCGCCGTCGAGGTATGGATGCGCCCCTGAGATTCGGTCTTGGGCACCCGCTGAACACGATGGACGCCACTCTCGAACTTCATGACGGAGTAGACGCTCTCTCCCTTGATCCGAAACGATACGTCCTTGAAACCGCCCGCCTCACAGGGCGAGCCGTCGATCTCGGTGAGCTTCCAGCGCCGCGCCTCCGCGAACTTCTGATACATGCGGTAGAGATCGCCGGCGAAGATGTTGGCCTCATCGCCGCCGGCCGCCCCCTTGATCTCGACGATGATGTTCTTGTCGTCGTTGGGGTCGCCCGGTATGAGCATCACCTTGATCTCTTCTTCCAGGCGCGCCGCCTGCGCTTCGGCCTGTTGCTGCTCTTCTGCCGCAAGCTCCTTCATCTCGGGGTCGGCTGCCATCTCGCGGGCCTCGTCAGCGGTCCGGAGTGCGTCCAGATACGCGCGCGCGGCGCCGACCAGAGGCTCCTGGCTGCGGTGTTCCCGGGCCAGACGGGCATACTGCTTCTGATCGGAGACCACCTCGGGCGAGCCCATCTTCGCGCTCAACTCCTCGTGGCTTTCGATGATGGTCCGCAGACGATCTGCCAGGGTTGCCATGGACTCACTCTCCCGCTTCTGCTGCCTGAACGGCACGGGTCGCGGCGATCGCTGCCTCGAGCATGTCGTCGGTGGGCTCGGCGGTCGTCAGACGCTGCATCTGCAGACCCGGCCACATGATGGCGCGGACCAGGAAGTTGTCCTCGTGTTGGCCCGCCCACTTCACCGTGATCTCGTAGCTGATGCCAGCGATGAGCGGCAGCAACAGCAGGCGGATGGCGACGACGACCAGAAGCAACAGCCAGCTGTTCGTGATGCCCAGCTGCAGCGCGATGAGCCGGATCGGGATCAGCGTGTAGATCAGGATCGCGATCACGAGCACCATGAGCAGGAAGGCGGTCCCGCAGCGCAGGTGCTGTGTGGAGTAGCGCCGGGCGTTCTCTGGGCTGAGCTCCTCGCCGTGCTCCAGACAGTGGATCGTCTTGTGCTCGGCGCCGTGATAGGCAAAGACCCGATGGATGTCGGGCAGACGCCCGATGAGCAGCACGTAGCCGAAGAAGGCCGCCACGCGCAGCAGGCCGTCGACCAGGTTCCAGTAGAAGACATGGACGTCCGCCGGGCCGACGATGAGGTTCGTGAGCGCGGCCGGCGCCACGATGAAGAGCAGGACCGCCATGACGAGCGCGACCATGACCGCGCCGAT